>UMAM01051893.1_pt1 | contig 52129 bp, 48 predicted proteins | sample 1963711 | NCBI WGS metagenome assembly UMAM01 (sample SAMEA4835916, study PRJEB28245) | human gut metagenome | biome: gut microbiome; material: fecal sample | place: Denmark | collected 2008
GCATCTTCTTGAAGCATATAACTAACTCTAATATCTTTTCTAAAAGTAACAACTCCACTATAGTCATTATCTAAACCTGCTAATATATTAAGAATAGTACTTTTCCCACATCCACTAGGACCAATAATTGAAACAAACTCACCAGATTTAATACTAAAAGACACATCATTAACAGCCTTAACTTCACCATTTAAACTATTATAACTTTTAAATAAATTATTAACTTTTAAAATCTCATTCATACACAAGAACACCATAACCGGGGTCCTTATCTAATACTCCATTATACTCCATTAAATCTAATAAATTATTATAAGCATCTTTACTTATCTTACTATTATCCCACCAAGAATCAGCCTTTTTATATCTATCAACGACTTTAATTAAATCATTGATATCAGTACTAGAAAACTCTTCCTTAATTACATTAGCAATACTACTTGCATCATTCTCCTTAACAAAAGAAAGGCCTCTATTAATAGCATTAGTAAACTTCTTTATAACATCTTTATTATTATCTAAATAACTCTTTTTAGTATGAAACACAGTATAAGGTAACTCTCCACTTAAAAGTCCTATACTATCTATCACACATCCATAACCTTCTTTTTCTATCATAAGAGCATTAGGTTCAAAAAGATTAACAAAGTCTCCTTCTTTACCTATATAAGCCCCAGTTAACCCAGCAAAATCCACACTTGTATCTACTTTAACTTTATCTTTATCAATATTATTCTTATAAAGTGCATACATAAACACCATTGAAGGCATTCCACCTTTTCGGCATTAAAACTTATGATGCTAAAAATACCTATAAATAAAGGGAAAGGTAGGATACATTAACACAAGTTTTTGTAAAAATGGTGGAAAGATGGCAAAAAGTAAGTTAGGTATGTCTAGTTTTGATATAGACATTAAATTTAAAGATAAAGAAGAAGCAAGGAGATATGCTAAAAGGTTAATAGAAAAAATAAGGTATGTATGTAATAAGAAAGAATGGTCGGCAACAGCAATGGTATGTATTAGTAATACTGAGGGTAATAGCACATATATTCATTACGAACATAATAATAAGGTTGGTCGCCCTAGAAAAATAAAGGAAATATACCCACATAAAAGTAATATAGAGGTTGATTGGCATTTACATATATTATTAGTATCTAAACCATCTTATGCTTTTAGAGAAGAAATAAAAAGGTATATAGATAAATGTTGGTATGGTGGAAAGAAAAAGAATAACTTTGATATAAGTAAGTTATATGATAAGAAAACATACAAGAAGAACACTAACATCAATAAAGCAGAATATTTTATTAAACAAGCAGAAGAAATATTGTTTTGTACTTATAATAAAGGTAATGAAATAGTTATTCCAAAAGGTTGTAGTTTAAAAGATTTAAATAATGCTTATATGAAAATGATGACTGCTAGAAGATATGCTAAAACTTATGGTAATGAAAAAAGATTAGCATTAGAAGATAATTATTATAATATTATGGATTTTTATTGGAATATAACAAAGGAGCAAGATAAAAAAATAATAGATAAATATATGAAAGAGGCACAGTTAATTAAGATAGCAGAAAATTATGAAAGAATAGAAAAAAGGAATAAGGTACAGGAAAATTATAGTTTACGCCGAGAGAAAGAGGAAGAATATAGCATATTTTAAAAGGGATTATTAAAGTATAGATAGTAATAATGACTATCATATAATAAATATGTTAATAATATTATAATGATATTATGTTGATATAGTATAAAGTATTATTTATTAGATTAAATAGAATAGATAAGAGGAATATAAGAGTATTATAAGTTAGATGTATTATAGCATTGTTTAAATAGATAAAAGAGGTAGATAAAGGTAAAATAAAAATGCTATATGTATAAATGATATATAGCATTAAGTATTAGTTATCGTTTAAGCCATCTATATATGCTTCAACTTTTGCTTTGTTTATAGTAGATAGTTTATTGATTTTATTTAGTAGTATAAAATCGGTATCAGAAATATTATTGGGTTTAATATCGTTTATTGGCATATCGTATTTAGTTCTACATAATAGATAGTCAATAGATGTATTGTAATAGTTTGCTAATTTAATAAGCATATCAGAACTTGGAAATACTCTACCAGTTTCGTAAGAAGATATAGTTTCTTGGGTAATATTTAAATCCATAGCAACTTTGGTTTGTAATAAGTTTTTACTATTACGAATTTGTTTTAAATTGTTCTCCATAATTTTACCCTCCTCTATATATAATTTTAAAGATATTAAAAGTCAGTGATAGCAATATTAGTTATATTTATATAATTGATATTGTATATTTTGCCAAAATATTATATAATTATGTATAGAGTGAGGTGTATAATGAAAGAAAAATTGTTGTATGGCTTTAATAGAGAAGTCAAGCATTATGAGGGGTTAAGTGTTAGAGAGGGAGCAAGTTGTAAAGTTAGATTAACTAATTATAACTTGCAAATATGTGATGTTAAGAATTCCCCTATTCATATTATTAGTTTAAAAGATATTAGTAATATTGCTATAATAAGTGATAAAGAGTTAATAGAAAAAGATAAAAATGTTATAGCAAGAGGAATTGTTGGTAATGTTTTATTTGGCGGTGCTGGTTTAATATTGGGTGGTTTAAGTGGTTTACAAAAAAAGCAAGTCGTTCAAAATATAGATTATTTAATTATAAATTATAAGAGTAATGGCGAAGATAAGGTTATTAGTTTATATGCTAATGAGGGAGTTATTGATAAAAACTTTTTAAAAGGTGTTAATAAAGCAATAGAAATGTCTAAGCAAGAATTAAAGTGCCCTTATTGTAATAGTGATATTAACTTTACAGATTTAAAGTGTCCTAATTGTGGTAAATTAGTAAGAGGTAAAAAAGAATTAAAGGCAGTTAAAATAATAGTTGGTTGTTTTGTTGGCTTTTTAGTTTTAATGATAGTTATTGCTATGACAGCAGGTGGTGGCGACCATTCTTCATATTATGAGACAAAAATAAAAAATGAAATGAATATAAGTGAAGAAAGTGCTAAGAATGTATATAGTATATTAAAAGATGTCGGCTTGGAAGATTTTGATAAAATTAAAGCAGATAGTGATGGATTAGATGGCTTTGAGGGTGCAGGTTCTAAGGGATATAGAATTAAAGCAAAAGATAGCGAAAATATAATTATATATTTAGATAGCAATAATAATGTTATATGTATTAGATATGCCGATAAAGATTATTATAGAAATGGTAATGTATTAAATAAGTTTGAGTAATATTAAAATTAAGGCGTTATAGTAGTTTTAAGGTAGTTAAGGTAATTTAGTATGATTATATTAGATTACCTTTTTTAGTAAAATTTGCGAGGAATAAATAGTAAATAAAGTAAGATTAAGTATAATGATAGATTTTATTATATAATATGGTTAGGTGGTATAGATGTCTGATTTTAATAGATTAAAAAATGGAATAATAGGTTTTATTATAGGGGATGCTATGGGCGTTCCATTAGAATTTACAAAAAGAAGAGAAGAAAAAGTAATTGATATGTTAGAATATGGTAGTCATAATATGCCAAAAGGCAGTTGGTCAGATGATAGTAGTATGGTTATAGCAACTATGCAATCTGTTATAGATAATAAAGGTTATATGGATTATAAAGATATTATGAACAATTTTATATTATGGATTGAAAAGGGAAAGTTTACATCTAATAATAAAACATTCGGTGTTGGTGGAACAACATTAAAAGCATTAAGAAATTATTATTATAGAGAAGAATTTATAATGTATAAAGACCCCTTAATGTGTGGCATAGATGATATAAAAGATAATGGAAATGGAAGTCTAATGAGAATATTGCCTATTGCTTATTATTGTTATTATAAAAAACTAAATGAAGAAGAAATTTATAAATTAGTTAAAGATATTAGTTCAATGACACATAGGCATAATATTAGTATATTAGGTTGCTATATTTATGTATTATTTGTTCTAGGAATATTAAACGGCGAAGAAAAAGAAAAAATTTATAAAGGTATTAGGGAATATAATTACAATAAGTATTTTGATAATGAAACTATAAATAATTATGGTAGATTATTAGATAATGATATTAGTTTATTAGATATAGATAATATAAATAGTTCTGGTTATGTACTAAATACATTAGAAACGGTTATATGGTGCTTTATGAATAGCAATAATTATAATGAAAGTATTATCAAAGCCATAAATTTAGGAGATGATGTTGATACCATTGGGGCATTAGTTGGCGGATTAAGTGGTAGTTATTATAATAAAATAAATAATAAATGGTTAAAAGATATTAAAAGAAAAGATTATTTATTAGATTTATGCAGTAGATACTATGAAATATTAAATAATAAATAGGAAGTGTGCTATGGGAAAATTAGATACAGTTAGTGGTAATATATTTAATTATTTAGATAATAAAGATTTAATAGTAAATAGTGCTAATAAATATATGACATATGGTAGTGGTATTTGTGGTGCTATATATAAATTAGCCGATAAAGATTTATTAGAAGAATATTGTAAGAATAATTATAGTGAATATATGAAAGTTAATGAGGTAAGAATTACCCCAGGTTTTAATTTGGGTATAGATATATTGCATATATATTGCCCTAAAAGTTATGAAAGTAAAGAACCATTAAAAGAATTGTTAGATAGTTATAATAAAATATTTGAGTGTGCGGTAGAAAAAGATTATAAAAATATAGTATCTGTTAGTATAGGTACTGGCATACACGGTTATAAACATATTGATATAGCAAAAGATGTTGTAATTAGATTAAAAGAATTAGTTAATAAGTATGATATTAGTTTTACATTGGTATTACCTAATGAAGAAATAAAGGAAATATATAGTAATTTACTATAAGAACATAAGTTTTTATAGTATAATATTATGTGGGTGGTGTTATGCGAAGATATTTAACTGAGGAGGAAATAACAAAAGAATTGGATGATTATATTTACAATGTTAGCATTAAATATGCTGTATTGTTAAATGGTGGTTGGGGAAGTGGTAAAACATACTTCATCGAAGATTATATAAAAAAATTAGAAGAAAAATACGAATTAAATAAAAATGATAAAACAACTAAATATAAAAAACCTGTATATGTATCGTTGTATGGATTGAGTGATATATCAGAATTGAAAAATAAAATTGCATTATCGCTTATAAAGAATAAAAAAATAAAGCAACTAATGCCTTTTCTAGATGTTGGTATAGAAATAGGAAGCAATTTAGCTTCTAAACATACTTTTATTCAAAATTCGGATAGTAAATTTAAGAGAATAATAAGGGCATTACATAAAATAGATAACTTAATAATATTCTTTGATGACTTAGAAAGATGCAATATAAATATAAATACTGTTTTAGGATATATAAATGAATTAGTTGAACATAACAATATTAAAGTTGTTTTAGTTGCAGACGAATCTAAAATTGGTAAAGTTAATTTTGAAAAAAATGTAGAACTGAAATATATGGTGGCTTTATCAGATAAAATTAAATACCCAAGAGAAAAATCAAAATATTCTTTTGAAAATACAACTAATGATGTTGATAAATCATTAACTAAGGAAGAAATAGTTAAAAGAACAAGACAATTATTTGATAAAGATAAAATTTATAGAGAAATGAAAGAAAAACTTATCGGAAAAATTGTTTATTATCGTGCAAATATTGAAGATGTATATGATGTGTTTGTTAATAATATTATAACCAATCAAGAAGCAAAGGAAACTGCAATTAGAAATAAAGAAAAAATTTTAAAACAATTTGAAAATAATAACTATTATAATTTAAGGACATTACAATTTATATTTCAAGCGTTTAATAGAATTGTCGTTGAAACAATTAGCATTATTGATTTAGAAGATATAAAATATAATTATTTAAATGATTTATTATCCTATTGCACAATTAAATCCATAAAATTAAAACAAGGAGAAAACACATATAATTGGGAGCAAAATCAAAAGTTTGGTACCGTTTATTTAGGTAATGAAATTTCAGACTATATATATAAAAATTTTGTTGTTGGCTTTAAATTTGTTGATGATTATTTATTAAATTCCCATTTAGATAAAGCATATATAAAAGAAACTTTAAGTGAATACAAAAAAATAACATTAAACGAAAATAATAATCCTAACGACCCTTTATATAAATTAAAAACTTGGTGGCTAATATCAGAACAAGATTTAAATGATATTATTGATGATTTAATAATTAGAATTAAAGATAATGATTATGACTTAGAAATGTATTCTAAAATAGTTAGTTATCTATCTCGTATAGAGGAAATGGATGTTTGTGTAGAAAAAATTAAAATCGCAATAAAAGGACTTGAAAAAAATATTAGTGAAAATAAAGTTAATGGACAATATTGTGAGGACAGATTATTTGATGGAACTAAGGAAACTGTTGAGATATATAATAAAAATATTATGAATATTAAGAAATTAGTTGATAAAAAGGAAATTGATGACAATTTAAAAGATTTAAATGATATATATGATAGTTATAAATGGGGAGAATTATTTAAAGAGTATTGTGAGAAAAATAATGGTAAATTTTTAAATCAAAAACATTTTGCGGATGCATTGAATATTGATTTTATATTATCTAACATTAAAGATAAAGATATAGAACAAGTTTATGAGTTTTGGTATTCTTTACAAAAAATATATAATTTTTCTAATATAAAAGAGTATTATGAAAATGATAAGGAAATGCTGATAAATTTAAAAAACAGTCTTTCTCAGATTGATAACGTAGATAAAGTGAAAAAATTTGTAGTTAATAAAATAATTGATTTTTTAGAACAAGTAATAGAATTATTATAGTATTTAAAAATGTATAGGTTTATAAAGACTTAAATTTTAAAAGAATTTAGGTCTTTTTTATATTGTTAAAAGTCATATATTCATTTTTTAAATATTTAGAAAATTTTACCACTTTTTCAAATAAACGGCTCGTATCTTTTGTAAAAGTCATATATTATATATTTTATGGTAAGGAGGTGTCATAAAATGAAAGAAGATATTGCAAAGAATATTTTTGCTAATATATGCTGTGATTTTAAAGACGTATTACTTGTAGGCATAGAAGAATGCAAAGAGGAATTTCCTTATTCTATTGCTTGTATAGATTTTATATATAATTTAAAAGAGCAAGGAATAAATACATCATTAAATAGTTTTAGTGAAAATGTAAGATGTGAATTATACGAAGAATGTAAAAGATATTTAGTAAGGTAGGTTTATATGAAAAGTAAAGTATTTGGTTATGCTAGGGTTAGCAGTAAAGACCAAAATGAAGAAAGACAATTAGTAGCATTCAAAGAGTATGGCATAGATGAAAGAGATATTTATGTTGATAAGCAAAGTGGTAAGGATTTTAATAGAGAGCAATATAGCACTTTAAAACATATATTAAGAGAAAATGATTTATTAGTTATTAAGTCCATAGATAGACTAGGTCGTAATTATGAAATGATAGTTAATGAGTGGAAAGATATAACTAAAAATATTAAAGCAGATATAGTTGTAATTGATATGCCTTTATTAGATACTAGGCAGAATAAGGATTTATTAGGAACTTTTATTAGTGATTTAGTATTACAAGTTTTGGGTTATGTGGCAGAACAAGATAGAACATTTATAAAGAAAATGCAAAAAGAAGGTATAGATGTTGCTAAAAATAATGGTGTCAAGTTCGGCAGACCTAAAATAGAAAAACCACAGAACTTTGATAATGTGGTTAATCGTTGGAAAGATAAAGAGATTAAAAGTAAAGAAGCAATGGAATTATTAGGACTTAAACCTAATACATTTTACAATATGGTTAGTTCTTATAATCAGATATAAGCTGTTCTAATTTCTTTATGTCATTTTTAGTTATGTCTAAATTTTGTTTACATTTGCTTGTGATTTTGGTTTCTACAATTTCTTTAAATTCCCCAATAAATTTAATGCTTTCTTCATCGTTTCTTTTCCTATATTTACTTAAAAAATTGTCAGTTAATCTTCCTATTCTTTTATACTGTTTACTTTTCTCTAATGTTTTTATGGCATCGCAGCAGGTAGATTGTTCTTCGCATACAATTCTTGGTCTATCACAAAATTCTTTGTTTACTACTGTTGTAAGATAATATTTTTGGCATAAATTTCTTTGACATTTTTTTATATAAAATAAATTGTTTGAATTAAATATGCAATTCAGTATTATATACAATAGTTCTTTATCATTTTTATATATTCCCTTTTTACATAGAAATAAATTATTTTCTTTTAGAGGTTCTGAATTATCACTCTTAAATAATTTTTTTTGTTTTAATTTTGGTTTAATATCATATAAGTCTGCATTGTCAAAATTAAGTGTTTTAATTTTTTTATTGTCTCTAATATTAACAGATATTGAACTATCATCATTTAACTTTATAGGGCTTTTTTTAATAGTTTGCGTTAAAGTATTTATTTCTATATTATTAGCACACATATAGGCAAACCAAGTTTGTTTATTTATCGTACCTTCATACTTTTTAATATTATTTATTTTTTGAGAATAGTTATATATTCTATCTAATTCCTCTATATCTTCTTTATTTAAAGTGTCAAAAAATTTTGATATTTCATACCTTTTTGTATTTCCAATAGCAATTAAAGGCTGTAATTTTTTGTCATCAGAACTAATATTTTCTATATATTCAATTAAATTTTCAATTTTCATAATTGCATTTCTCCTTTATTTATAATATGTCGACCACTTTTTGAAAAAATAATTTCTCTTCTTAGGGATTATTTTACCACAAAATACTTTAAAATGGAATTAGTCAAAGGGAAATTATTTATAATATTTGAAGTCGACTAATAATAATTCCTTTTGATGAAAGGAGATAATATGAATATTGATAAAAATACGAATGTAGTTATTTACTTAACTGGTAATAAGGAAATGGATAATGCAATCAAAAAATTTTGCAAAGATAAAAAACTAAATGTTGTTAAAGAATTTAGTCCTAACTTTGAAGAAAGTAATCAGTATTGGAATTATGCTATTTTTGAAATGTATTTCGAATTATCAGAAATAAATAATAACTATGAAATTAAAAATATTATAACTTACGATTTAGATAACTTATCTTGGTGTACATATGACCAAGTAGCAATATCATTGATGTTTTTTGATATAGGTGTTGATGTATTCACTTTAAAGGAAGGTAATATAAATCGAGAAGAAGTTATGAATATATATTTAAATATAAATGAAAAAGATTTACAACCATTGAAAAAGTATTGGTTAAAAGATAAGGAGAAAGTGGAAAATGAAAAAAAATAATAATGAAAGTCAAAAAAAAGTTGTAATCTATGCTTTATATAATGAAGAATATGATGATTATTATAATGATTATAGTGATTTATTAAGTGAAGACATAGATAAAGAGAGAGAAATTAAAAGATATTGTGAAGATAATAATTACAAGATTATAGAAACATTTAGAAATAATAAATCTGATTATATACCATATAAATTTAAATGCCTTTTAGATGTTATATATAAATATCAGACTATTCATTGTCCTGATTCATACATTCCAAAAGTTGATAAAATTTTAATTTATGACATATATGATTTATGCAGTAATGCTAGTGAATTTAATGTGATATTTGAAATGTTTGATTTTGATCATATAGAAATAGAAACTATTAAACAAGGTAAAATTTTAAAAAATTCATTTAAAGAATTGGAGGTAAAAGAAAATGAAAAATAACAAGTTAGAGGAAGTATCAAAGGGAAATCCAGTTGCTTTATATATTAGGTATGAAGAAGGAAATTTAAATGAGATGATGAAAAAGGTAGAAATTTTAGAAAAATACTGTAAAGAAAAAAATTACAGTATTATTAAAAAGTATTTTGATATATCTGGTTATACATGTCATTACTTTACGAACAATATGAGAAATATTTTAAAAAATATAGAGGGCTGTGATTATAATAAACTAATTGTTTGTGATATTAACGAATTAGATGAATATATGAACAAGGTAATTGCGATACATTCAATATTTAAAGATTATGATATAACAATAGAAACTATTAACCAAGGAGAATTTGGAAAAGACTTTTTATTAGGTGGATATTATTTTGAGAATGTTTTGAATAAAAGAGAATTATATGAACCTAGAATTGTGTATGAAGATAATGGTGAAGTTGTGGACAGAACAGAAAGACCTATAAGCATTATAGATTAAAGTAAATCATAAAGTTAATTAGGTGGTTTACAATGAAAATTGTTAATGTTTTCAATGAAAATGGAAAGACACTTCAACAAATAATGGAGGAATTTTTGATAGACTATTGTTTAGAGATTGGTTCTTTTAGTAAATAATACTATAATAATATTTGTTAATGTGTCCTACCAAGAAAGGAGTTAAAGTATGAAAGGTAAGACATTTAATGTTGCTCTTTATATTAGACTATCTCGTGAAGATGGAGATAATATGGAAAGCGAAAGTATCACAAATCAAAGAGACTTACTACAAATGTTCTTAGAAAAGACCGAAGAAAAACTAATATACATTGACGAATATGTTGATGATGGTGTTAGTGGTTCTACTTTTGACAGACCTTCTTGGAAAAGGCTAATTGCAGATATTGATAGTGGTAAAGTAAATACTATTATAACCAAAGATTTATCTCGTATGGGTAGAGATTATATCTCTATGGGGGAATATATCGAAAGAATATTCCCCGAACGAGGTATAAGATATATTGCTATAAATGATGATATAGATACTCTTTACGAAACACCTGGCTTAGAGTTTTTACAATTTAAGTTAATGTTTAATGATTATTATTTAAAAGATACATCTAAGAAAATTAGAAAGATTGTAAAAGCAAAGAAAGAAAAAGGACAATTTTTAGGTTGGAAAGCAGTATATGGCTATAAGAAAGACCCAAACGATAAGCATAAAATAATTATTGACGAGGAAGTAAGACCAATTATTGAAAGAATGTTTAATTTAGCATTAGAGGGTAAAAGCCCAAGACAAATAGCAAATATATTTTCAGACGAACATATACCTACACCAAGTGTATATGCTAATCTTAATAGAGGTATGAGGTCAACTGCTTATGAATTATGGTGTCCTAGAACTGTTGAAGAAATGCTTATAAATCAAACTTACATTGGTAATTTAACCCAAGGTAGAAGAAAAAAATTAGGTTATAAATCTAAAAAAGAAATTAGAACACCAAAAGAAGAATGGATAATTGTAGAAAATACTCACGAAGCAATAATTGATAAAAAAGTATTTTATACAGTTCAAGACTTATTAAAGAAAAATAAAAATAAGACTAATAACAATATACAATTACTTTCTGGCTTTATGGTATGTAAAGAATGCGGACACGCAATAGGAATAAATAAAAGTAGCGATGGTAAAAGAAAATATTGTTGTTGTACTTATTATACTTCACATTCTAAATATGGCTTATGTACTCCGCATACTTGCAATTATGATAAATTAGAAAATGCTATTTTAGAAGAAATTAAAGATATGTGTAATCAATATGTTGATAATGCTACATTTAAAGATAAAGTTGATGAGGCGAAGAAAAAGAATGATATTAAAGCAAAAATACAAAAAGATATTAGCACATTAGATAGAAAAATTAGTTGTAATCTATCATATATAGATAAAATTTACGAAGATAAATTAAATGGCAATATTGATATGGAAATGTTTAATAGATTAACTATTAAATATAAAGAAGAAATAGACATTTGGAAAAGTAAGAAAAATGAATTAGAAGAAGAACTTAATAATATTAGTAATGAAAGTAGCACAAAAGAAAAAGAAGAAACACTAAAAAAGATAAACGAATATTTATCTTTTGAAAAACCTAATAGAAATTTATTGGTTAATTTAATTGACAAAATAATTATTAGTGAAGATAAGACAGTGGAAATTCATTATAAATTTAAATTGGTATAATATTATAAGTTTGATAACCGATAGGTTTTTCGGCATTAGAACTTATGATATTTTTTTAATAAGAAACTTATCATAAGTTTAGTATCCGATGACCACTTCTACCTGCAAGTACCTTTTTACCTATTAAATCATTAACACTAAAATTATTTTTATACTTACAGTCTCCAACCAAAAATTGTCCATCTCTCTTAGTTAAACTAGAAAAATTTACTAAATAATCTTTTTGATTATTATTATAAACATATATTGTAGCCTCCATTCCAGAAAGCCCTACATTAGCATCTCCACTAAGTACTGCACTAGCAACTTTATCAGCCCCACTTGTTAAAGTCACATCTATGTCTAACCCTTCATCTTGAAAATACCCATTATGAATACTCACATAAAACGGAGCATAAAACACACTATGAGTAACCTCTGCTACTCGAACTTTTTTAAGATTACTATTATCTTTAAAACCATAATAACTACCTAAAAACCCTAAAATAGCCAAAATAAAAATACTTAATACATAATAATATACTTTTTTCATATACCCACCTTTCATTACTATTATATGGATAAATAACTTAATGGTTACAATTGTGAAACTTGAGTGAAAATGATTGATAAAATATTTTAATATTTATATAATTAATAAGAGGGATAAATATGAAATACACACTATACATTATAGCAAGACCAATAATTACATTATTTATGAAACTATTTTATAAAGTAGAAATAATTAACAAAGAGAATATTAGAGATAAAAATGCATTACTAGTAGGGAATCACACTTCTAATTTAGATGCTTTATTAGTAATATCTTCAACAAAACGAAACATTAGATTTTTAGCAAAACAAGAACTATTTAAACCTGTATTAAAAAAGTTATTCTTAAATGCAGGAGTAATACCTGTTAATAGAAAACAAAAAAGTCCACTATCTATTAGTTTAGCAGAAACTGCATTAAATAATAATGAACTAGTTTGTATATTCCCAGAAGGTACAATAAACAAAACAAATAACACTTTATTACCATTTAAGTATGGAAGTGTCTCTCTAGCAAGTAAAACATCCTCATTACTAGTACCATTCGTAATAAAAGGAAAATATAAACTCTTTAGAAAAAGTGTATCAATAAAATTCTTAAGTCCATATTATTTAGAAACAAATAATTTAGAACTTGAAAATAATAAGTTGATGAAAATAATTGAAAAGGAGTTAATCAAATGAACGTAGCATATAAAGTTTTAAGAACTATTTTAACACCAATATATAAATTTTATTATAATCCAAAAATAATAGGTAAAGAAAACATTCCAAAAGAAGGAAGCATTATTATTGCAGGTAACCATAAACACTTAATGGATCAATGTAACATAATAATAAGTACAAAAAGAGTAATAACTTACATGGCTAAAAAAGAATACTTTGATAATAAAAAGACAAGTTGGTTCTTTAAAATGGTACATTGTATACCTGTAAATAGAAAAGAAAAGGACCCAACTGCTAAATCAAAAGCAATAAATGTTTTAAATAATGGAGGTGCAATAGGTATATTCCCAGAAGGAACAAGAAACAAAACAAACGAATTACTTCTTCCATTTAAATTTGGTGCTGTATCTTTAGCACAAAAAACTAACTCTTTAATAGTACCTTTTGGTATAAAAGGTTCATACTCTTTTAGAAGTAAAGACCTAATTATTAAAATAGGTAAACCATTTAGCATAGAAAATATGTCATTAGAAACTGCAAATACCTTACTATATAATAAAATATTATCTTTAATTAAATAATGTAAATTTTATACTATACCCCCTACAAAACAAGTAAAAAAAATGTTATAATATTAAATGATAAACTAGAAGGAGGCATTAATGAAGAAGTATTTAATCATATTAACCATAGTTTTAATAAACATTTTATTTGTAGGGGAACTCAATGCCCTTGAAGGCTATACAACAGATACTTATGTAGGTTTAAGAACTGGCCCAGGTACAAATTACGACAGAGTTAAACAAATAAACTCCAAAAACACTGTAATAGACCTAGTTAGTGATGAGTTATATAATGTTGGTGACAAAGCCTGTTCAAGTGGTTGGTATAAATTAAAATATAACAATGAAGAACTTTATATATGTGGTCTATATGTATCGATTGGTACTCCACCTAGTACAGGAAAAGTGGACTATAACACAGAATCATTTGAAGCAAGAATAAACGGAGTAAACATACAACTAAGAAAAGAAGCGTCTTACAGTAGCACACTTTTAACAACACTTTTACCAGGTACAAACGTAAAGATAATTGGTTCAAAAGTTACAGGTTCTGGCTGTGCAGAAGGATTCTATAAAATAACAACAGATAATAATGTGACAGGTTATGTATGTTCTAAATTTGTACTAACAAAAGAAGAAATGACAAAAGAAGATAAAGAATATACTAAATATTTAATAAGTTTAGGTTTTCCAGAAGATTACACACCTTATTTAAATAAACTTCACAGTATGCATCCAAACTGGACATTTAAACCAGTTAAAACTAATTACTATTGGGACACAGTTGTAACAAAAGAAGACGATAATGTTGCTCTTATAAATTATGCAAATGACCTTTACAGAGTAGACAATATTGGCCTAGATGGTGCTAATTGGTACCGTGCAAAAAAAGAAGTAGTTGCTTTTTACCTAGACCCAAGAAACTTCTTAACAGAAAAATTTATATTCATGTTTGAAAGTTTAAAATATAACTATGGAAGTGGAAAAGAATCTTCACTAAATAAAGATAGCGAAATAACAAAAAGATACTATGACACAATTTCAAAAATATTTTCTGGAAGTTTTTTAAACACAGATTATTACAAATTTATTTATATAGATGCAGGATTTCAACATAACATAAGTCCAGTACATCTAGCAACTCGTTCAAATCAAGAAGGTGCAACTAAAGAAAGTTATGTTGCAGTATCTGGTACTTATACAGAATTATATAAAGGTTATAACTTACAAGGACTATATAACTTTTATAATATAGGTGCTTATGCTAGAAGTGGTTATCCAAACCCAGTACTAAATGGTTTAATATATGCATGCGGTTCAAGATGTGGAGGAAACGATACTTATGGTAGACCTTGGAACGAAAGATATAAAGCAATATATGGAGGAGCACAAAAAATTGCAAATAACTATATAGCCGCAGGACAATACACATTATACACTCAAAGATTTAATGTAGATCCATCCGCTCTTGCTCCAAACTTCACAAACCAATATCAAACTAATATCCTAGCACCAACAAGTGAATCAGCAGATGCCTATAGTGCATACAAAGACATGAACTTACTTGATGAACCATTCGAGTTCTATATCCCAGTCTACTTAAACATGCCAAAAACAGTAAGTTTACCAACTACAAAAAGTTCAGTTACAACTTTGGAGAGCATTTCCATTAATGGTAAAACAGTAACATCTTTTGATAAAGACTTATTAGAACAAACAATATATGTTGAAGATGGATTAGACAAGTACAATATAAGTGTTACTCCAACAAGTTCTAATGTAACAATAACAGGTACTGGTTTAGTTACTCTAACAGGAACAAAAACACTTCATGAAATAACTGTAACAAGTGAAAGTGGTAACTCTAGAACATACAAACTAACAATTATCAAAGTAAAAGATACAACTACAGTAAATGATATAATTAGTAAACTATCAGTTAAAACAAATGATACTCTAATGTTTAATATAAGCTCTGGAACTTTAGTAAGTACACTAATTCAAAGTATAAACAAACAAAATTCAAATGCCATTGTAAACATATATGAGTCAAGTGGTAGTGCTTCTTCTAGTAGTGACTTAATAAAAACAAATCAAAAAATAAAAATAACTGTTCCATCTGGAGAATCAAGAACATACACTTTAATAGTAACTGGAGATACAAGTGGAGACGGAAAAGTAACAATACTTGATTTGCTTCAATTACAAAAACATCTATTAGGTTCTAGTGTTTTAAATAGTGTTCAATTAAAATCTGCAGACACTAACCTTGATGGAACAACTAATATATTAGATTTACTTAGAATACAAAAACATATTCTAGGAAGTATTAGATTATAAAGGAGAATAAAGTATGAAAAAAATTAAATTATTTACATCAATAGTTTTAACAATATTATTAATGTTTACAGCAAGCACTTCTTTAAAAGCAGCCTCAGGAAGCATCAGCGTGCGTTCAAGTAGAAGTAGTTTAGTTGTAGGAAACCAGGTAACTGTAACAGTAACAGTATCAAGTACTTCCCCATTAGGTTCATGGGAATATAGCCTAAACTATGACTCAAGCAAACTTAAACTAATAAGTGGTAACACACATATAGTTGACTATGCATCTAATGGAAACACAAAAAGTGCATCATACACATATACTTTCAAATCAATTTCAAAAGGAAAAAGTACAGTAAGTATAAGTAGTTCAAATGCTTATGCATTTGATGAATCACAAATGAGTTTATCAAATGGAAGTACAAGAATAAGTGCAATAACACAAGAAGAATTAGAAGCAAGTTATTCAAAAAACAATAATTTAAAAACACTTGGTGTAGAAGGTTACACTCTTAACGAAGAATTCTCTTCTGACAAACTAGAGTACTCAGTATCAGTACCAAGTGATGTATTAAAAGTAACACTAACTGCTTCAGTTGAAGATAAAACTGCCTCAATAACTGGCCTAGGAGAAGTAGAAGTAAGTGAAGGAGAAAATAAATTTGAAATAAAAGTAACTGCACAAAATGGAAGTGTTAAAACGTATATATTAAAAGTAAACGTTGAAGATAAAAATCCAATTGAAGTAGTAATAGATAATGTAAAATACACTATTGTAAAACGTGCTAGTACACTAACTGCACCAAATACGTTTAAAGAGTCAACTACAACAATAAATGGTATAGAAGTTCCATCATTCATAAGTGACATAACTAAATACACTCTAGTAGGACTTAAAAGTGAAACTGGAGAAACCAATTTATACATATATGATAATACTAATAATTCGTACACCTTATATAAAGAATTAAAAACTAATGGAATAACATTATTTATAAAAGAACCAAAAGAAACTTTAAAAAACTTTACTAAAACAAACCTAAGCATAAATGAACAAAAAGTAAATGCCTATACTTACAAGGATAGTGATAACTTTTATATCGTATATGGTGTAAATATTGAAACTGGTTTAGAAGGATACTACCAATATGACAAAACTAACAATGCATTTATTAAATATGATAATTCTTTATTAAACAACTTAAATAAAAGAATAGATAACTATTTATTAATCATAATAGTACTAGGAGTAGAAACATTATTATTACTATTAATTCTTCTAATATCTTTCATAAATAACAAAAAAAGAAAAAAGAAAATAAGAAAAATAATGAAAGAAAAATTAGAAAAAGATACTCCTTTAGAAAATAAAAAAGAACTAGACGAAGAAGAAAACAAGGATAATACACTTGAAACAAAAACTGAAGTTTAGTATAATTATAATGCTCAAAGGAGAATAAAAAATGAAAAAAACACTAATATACAAAATACTATCGGGGTTATTTACAACAATACTAATATTAACAACAGGTTTCTTAATATATTCATTATTCTTATTTTCTAACATAGAAACATTCTTTAGAATAATGGCTAGCATTCTATTAATATTATTAACAATAACACTAGTTTACTCACTTATAAATGCAGTAAAACATAATAAAAAGAAAAAACTAATAATAAGTATTATCTTTTCACTAATACTAAGTATAATAACATTTGTAGTTTCTTTCTATCTTTACAAAGCATATATAGGTTTAGATAAAATTCATAAAGATGAAATAATCTACAGCACAAGTCTTATCTCATTAAAAGAATATAAAATAGATAAAATAACTGGTAAAAAAATAGGTATTATTTCTGATGAAGAAGACATAAGTTTATATATATTACCAAACGAAGTAATAAAAAAATATAACTTAGATAAATCTAACGAAATAGTTAAATATAGTGACTTAATAACTTTAATGAGTGCATTCTTAAATAAAGAAGTAGATTTAATGTTTATAACTTCTAACTATGAATCAAAATTCTCAAACATAGAAACATATGATAAAAATACTAATATATTTGAGATAACTAAGTATGAAAAAACATATAAAAAGAAACATGTAGAAAAAGATACAATTAGTACAAATAACAAAATAACTAAACCATTTACAATGTTACTTTTAGGAATAGACTCTGAAGGAGAAGGAATAAAAACAAGTAGTTCCTTTAATGGTGACACAATAATGTTAATAACATTTGATCCAGAAACTCTAAGAGCAACCATGTTTAGTATTCCAAGAGATACATATGTTAAAATGGCATGTGGTGGAAGACTAAATAAAATAAATGCAGCAAGTTGGGGCGGAACTAGTTGTATGATCAAAACAGTAGAAAACTTTACTGGATTAAATATAGACTACTATGCAAAAATAAACTTTAAAGGTGTAGTAGACTTAGTAGATATACTAGGTGGAATAAGAATAGATGTACCAATTGACTTCTGTGAACAAAACTCAGATAGACAATTTGGTGACAAAACAATATGTTTAAATAAAGGCGTACAAACTCTTAATGGAGAACAAGCCCTAGCATTTGCAAGACATAGAAAAACATTACCTCTAGGTGACTTCCAAAGAGGTCAACATCAACAAATGGTTGTGGAAGGAATGATACAAAGTTTAAAAAGTGTAAGAAATGTTAATGATTTCTATAAAATATTAGATGCAATAAGTAATAACATGGATACAAATATGACTACTGAAGAAATGTTATCAATGTATAATGTTGCTAAAAATATGCTTCTAAAAGGTGGAGATGTAAATTTAAATATAACAAAAACATTCCTAACAGGATATGACTTATATGTATATAATGGTTCAAGTTACACTTATACTTTCCAATACTATAAACAAAGTTTAGACGAAATAGTGAAGGCTCTAAAAATAAGTTTAAATATGGTTAAAAAAGAAGAATTAAAAACATTTGACTTTGACCTAAATATACCTTACGAAAAAACAGTAATTGGAAAAACTTATTATAACGAAGCAAGAAAAGAATTACTTCCTGACTTTACTGAATATAGTTTAGAAGGTGCTAAATCTTACTTAAGTAATCGTGGTATATCTTATGAAATAGTTACTGAAACTGTAAGTTCTCCTGGATATTATGATAATCAAATAATCGGACAAAGCATTCATGATGGAGTATTAGTTGAAACAGTAAGTAGTATTAAATTAGTTATAGTAAAAGTAGAAAAAAATAATGTAGTAGAAGATCCTGACCCAGTAAAACCAACTGAACCAGATAGACCTGACGTATCAGAAAGTGAAAACACTGAAGAAACAGAAAACTAGAGAAAACCTCTAGTTTTTTACTTTACTTTTTAGTATAATTAATAATGAGGTGACTTATGAATTTTATAGTAAATGGTTATAACGTATTTATAATAATATTAACAACATTTTTAACATCATTGATACTAACACACTTAATGATAAAAATATCAAAAAATATGAACATAATGGACATACCAAACGAAAGAAGTGTTCACAAAAAACCAACCCCATTACTAGGTGGAATAGCAATATTTCTAAGTTTCTTATTTGGTTTTATATTATTTGGTAATCAAAATCCATTAATGATATCAATACTAATTGCATCATTCTTAATTCTATTATTAGGAATATTTGATGACATTAAACCAATAAAAGCAAGATATAAGTTTGTTATACACATACTAGTAGCCTTAATAGTAGTATTTTATGGAGGTCTAAAACTAACTCATGTAGATATATTTAGTTTATCATTAAACTTTAAATGGATGTCTCCATATATAACAATATTAATAATTGTAGGAATAATAAATGCAGTTAACCTAATTGATGGACTAGATGGCTTATGTGCTGGAATATCTTCTATATACTTCCTAACAATTGGAGTAATCGCTCTAATTCTAAACAAATTTAATGGTTTAGACATAATACTATCATTTATTATGCTAGGATCAACCTTAGGTTTCTTAGTATTTAACTTTCCACCAGCAAAAATATTTATGGGAGACACTGGTAGTACCTTCTTAGGTCTAATGATAAGTGTAATCATGTTATTAGGATTTAAAACAGTAACACTTACATCATTATTAATTCCATTAGTACTATTAATCCTTCCAATAACAGACACCTTATTTGCAATAATAAGAAGAGCATTAAACAAAAAACCAATTGGACAAGCGGACAAAGAACACATACATCATCAACTATTAAAACACTTATCAACAAGAAAAACAATACTAGTAATTTATGTAGTTGATTTAATATTCAGTGTAGTTAGTATCTTCTATGCAATAGGTAAAAAGAAAGAAATGATAATATTCTATATACTATTAATGTTTATATTATTATACTTAGTATTTAAAACAAATGTAATATTTAAGAAAAAGGAGAATAAAAAATAATGAAAGTATGCATATTAGGTTCAGGTGCTTATGGTCTAGCATTAAGTACAATATTTAACAAAAACAACTATGAAGTAGTATGCTATTCAAATAATAGAAAAGAAGTTTACTCTTTAACAAAAACAAGACTAACTCCTAGAATAGAAAACTTTACTATACCAAAAGAAATAAAATTTACTAACAATATAAAACAAGCAGTAAAATCTAGTACTTTAGTAGTAATTGCAGTACCTGCGAGAAGTGTAGATGAAATAACTAAAAAAATAAGTAAATACATAACTTCAAAAATGCATATCCTAATCGCAACAAAAGGAATAGAGAACAAAACATGTCAGTTTATGAGTGAAGTAGTAGAAAGAAACATAAATACAAGTAAAATTGCTGTAATAAGTGGACCAACATTTGCAAAAGATATAGTTACTTCTTCACCAATAGGTTTATCTCTAGCATCAACAAATTTACTAACAAGAGACTTAGTAAAAACAATGTTAGAAAACGAAACAACCAAAGTAAGAGAAACATTAGATATAATTGGAGTAGAAGTATGTGGTTCAATAAAAAATGTAATGGCAATACTTTCTGGCATATTAGATGGGATGAATACATGTGAATCCACCAAAGCACTATTTTTAACAGAAGCATTAAATGACATAAAAGAATTAATTGATAAACTAGGTGGTAACAAAAAAACAATACTTTCTTTTGCAGGATTTGGTGACATTCTAATGACTTGTACAAGTACCTCTAGTAGAAACTTCACATATGGAAAACTTCTTGGTGAAGGAAAGTATACTCTTGCAAATGATTATCAGAAAACAACAACAGTTGAAGGCTTATACACACTGAAATCAATGAAAGAGTTAATAAAAAAAGAAAAAGTAAAAATGGAAGTAATAGATTTAATAAGTGATATAGTTTTAGGAAAAAAAGATATAAACAACATATTAACATTTTTAATCGAAAAATAATTATTATACACATAAAAGGGCTTATGCTCTTTTATTTTTTTAAAAACGTTATATTGATAAAAAAAGATGTTTATGATAATATATAAATACAAAGATAACTACATAAAGAGTAATGTTATTATAGGTAAGGAGGAGATATGAAAAAGAAAATTATAACTTTATTAACTATAACAATCGTTATTACATTATCTCTAATATTTGAGAAAAACATAAAGGAAAGATATAGAGTAGATACTAATAATTCATTTAACAAAAATAATACAAATATTATTTATAGTGCTGGTACATTTAAGATTAATCCTTTTAATATAAATGAAGCGGTTGAAGAAGTCGATTACATTTTTATAGGAAAAGTTGATAAATACTTAGGAAGCTATTATAATCCAGAAAAAAATCTTATGGTTTATAGTAATTATTTAGTAGATATTTCTAAAAATTTAAAAGGAAATTTAATCGATAAAGTGCAATTAGATATGTATGGTGGTTATAACGATAGTGACTTATATTTAATAAGCGAAGGAGATTATGTAGATGAATTACTTATTCCTGGAAAAACATACTTATTTTTAGCATATGGAAAAGTTGATGGGGGATTACATTTACTAGAGTTGAATGGAAGTGTTGAACTTGATGATGCTAATAAAGATGAAATAATAAATAATTATAAACAACAAATAAATAAATCAAACATAAAACTAAATACAAATGAAAGAAAAAGATATAAATCAAAATACGAATTATAAAAAATTGAAAAAAGAATTATCTTTGATAAAACATTGATTTTATGTCATTTTGAATTAATAATTTTTCTAAGATTAATTACTAAAAGAGCTTATGCTCTTTTATTTTTATCTATAATTTGATAAAATATATTAAGTGGAAGTGAAACTATGATTATTTATTATATATTATTATTTTTATCAAATATATTATTAAGTACTAGTTACTATGTAAAAACAGTACTATTAAAAACAAACTTTTTTCAATTAATATATTATTTTGCAAATGGAAAAGAAGGTGTAGGAAACATAACATCTGTAATAGAAATTATAAAAACATGCTTATATTTCTTTTTAACATCAAGTGTAATAACTATATTACCAATATTAATAATTAAATATTTTAAACTATTACCATTAAAAAAATTCATAAAAAAATACACAATAATATTATTAGTATTTAGTACACTTTTAACATTAAAAAATTACCAACTTGATAAATACATTTATTACAAATTAAAGAAAACTAATATATATGAAAAATATTATGTAGATACAAACAAAGTTAAAGTAACTGCACCTAGTAAGAAAAACAATTTAATATTAATATATTTAGAAAGTATGGAAACTAGTTTAATCTCAAAAGAAAGTGGTGGAACATTTGCTACTTCAAGAATCCCCGAGTTAGAGACTATTCTGAAAGAAAACACAAACTTCTCAAATACAGACAAATTTGGAGGACCAGAAAACATAACAGTTGCAAGTTTTACAATGGGTTCGTTAGTCTCATCAAGTTCTGCTACTCCAGTAGACATAAACTTATTTAGAGGCTATTCTAAAAAAAATATACCACTAAAAAATATTAAAACATTAGGTGATATACTAAAAGAAAATAATTATAACTTAAAATTAATACAAGGAAGCCCAGCATCCTTTGCAGGAACAGACTTGTATTACAAAGAACATGGTAATTATGAAATAATAGACTATAATAAAATGAAAGAAAAAAAATATATAGATAAAGATTATCAAAAATGGTGGGGAGTAGAAGATAAAAAATTATTTGAAATAGCAAAAAAAGAAATACTAAAATCTAGTGAATCAAATAAACCATTCGCAGTTACTTTATTTACTATGGATACTCATTTTAAAGATGGCTATTTAGATGAAGACTGTGTAAACAAATATGAAACAAATCTATCTAATGTATATGCTTGTTCAAGTAAACGAGTAAGTGATTTTATTAACTGGATTAAAAGTAATGACTTTTATAAAAACACAACCATAGTAGTACTAGGAGACCATTTAACAATGCAAAATAGTTACTATAATGGATACAAAAACTATAATAGAACTATCTATAATGCATTTATAAATTCTAAACAAAAAGAACAAAATAACAAGAATAGACACTTTAATAATTTTGACTTATACCCAACAATATTAGCAAGTTTAGGTTTTGAAATAGAAGGAAACAAACTTGGTTTTGGAACTAATTTATATAGTGGAGAAAAAACTCTTACTGAAAAGTTAGGTAGTTCATACGTAGATAAAGAATTATTAAAAAGAAACCAATTCTATGATTAATTTACATATTTAAAATAACATGGTATAATAGTTACCACAAAAAGAAAAATTATAAACATTGGTACTGATTCAAAAAAATAGACAAAAAAGTATTAACAATAAAAAATGAATAAAGAAAGTAGGAATAATTATGTTAAAAAAAATAAAACCAATTGGAGTATATAGAAAATGTGACTGGGTAACAATGACTGGAACCGCTTCAGCAATATTTGGAATAATATTAGCTAGTAATGGAAAAACAATGTACGCAATATTTGCACTTATATTTTCAGCAATATGTGATGCTTTTGATGGTGTAGTTGCAAGAAAATTTAAAAGTCTTAAAGATTATGAAGTATATGGTATAGAATTAGACTCATTAAACGATGCTATTGCTTTTGGAGTATTACCAATGATGATAGTAAAAAACATGTCTTATAATAACATTTACACAACTATAATAAGTATCTTCTTCTGTATCACAGGAGTAATTCGTCTAGCTTACTTCAACATGTTATCAACAACTAAAAAAAGTAATGGAAAAGAATTTATTGGAATGCCTATCACTTGTAGTGCTATAATAATTCCACTTGTTTACTTTATAACATTCCTAGTAGGTAAAAATTATAGAAATATAATATTTCCAATAACTCTTTTAATAACAGGTATCCTTTTCATAACACCAATAAAATTAAAAAAACTAACAACAAGAGAAAAAGCAATGTTATCAATTATAGGAATACTTGCCATAACAATAACAATAATAAAAATATGGTAGGAGTAAAACATGAAAAACTTAAACAAACAAAAATTAATTAACATAACCATGATTCTATATGTATTATCTATATTACTAGATTTACATATATTTTATAACCCAGTATCAACTCTAATAAGAATAATTTTTATATCACTAATATTCCTAATAATATTTATAAAATACTCTACTAAAAAAGAAAAAAAATTACTAATAACCTATTTTATATTATTACTAATTTATATAATACTTCACTTAGTTAGCACATCTAATTTTAAAGTAGAAACAAACTATAACTTATATGAAGAACTATTATACTTCATAAAAATGTCTATGAACATACTAATAATTTATTCAATATATAAACTAAGTATATCTAAAAATAAATTTTATAAATTAATAGAAATATCTGCATTTATAATATCTTTTTCTATAATAATTACAAACATATTTAAAATAGGTTATACATCATATAATTTTCAACATCCAAAATATAACATATTTGAATGGTTTTATAAAGATACAAACTTCTTAGAAGCATCTACAAAAGGATTCTTTCATTTAACTAATCAAATATCTGGAATACTTTTACTATATATTGGAGTACTATTACTAAGTATCAAAAATAAACAAAAAATATTTAACACAATAACGCTAACACTTTCAGTAATAAGTATGTTTATACTAGGTACAAGAGTATCTTCTTATTCAGTATTTATAATATTAGGTATCTCACTAATTGCATACATTTTAACAAGTATAAAAGAAAGTAAAATAAAACTAAGTATAATCTTAACACACATAATACTTTTGTTAATGAGTATATTACTATATAAGTACTCTCCGCTTCAAAGTAGAAATGCCTACTATAACGAATTATTTAAAGAAAGAGAAGTTAACAGAAGTTCAATTACTATTGAAGAAGCTCTTAACCTAAGTGATAAAGAATTTAAAAAATTATTATTAAACTATAACATAGTACCTGAATTTTATAATAAATACTATCCACTTGAAAAAGATAGAGATTTCTATGAAGAATATATAAGAAGAAATACAACTAAAATAAATGATACAAGATACTTAGAAACATCTATAATAAAAAGAGTAAAATCACTTAACAATAATAATAAAGACAACATATATGGAATTGGTTATAACAGAATAATGAACATATTTAACATAGAAAATGATTTTATTATGCAGTACTATTCAGTAGGTTATATTGGAGTAATAATGCTCTTAGGAGTATATGTAGTAATATTAATATATTTATACTTAAAAACATTATTTAACTTAGAAAAATACTTTACTTATGAAAACGGAATGCTTTTATTTATCACAACTTACTACTTAATATGTTCATTCTATACTGGAAACATTCTTAATGCAATAAGTACAATATTACCTTTATCATTTGTAATGGGCTATCATTTATCAATAATGAATAAAAAAGAAAAAGAAGATTTTGAATACTTTATAGGTTTTAAAACTAGTACAAAAAATATTGAAGAAATAACTAATGAAATAATGTCTAGTGAAAAACAAAATATTATATATAATATAAACCCATTAATATTAATGAATTTCTATAAAGACATAAAAAGTGTAGATGAATTTAATAAAGAAAATTATAACATACCAGATGGTAATGGAATAGTTTTATCTAGTAAACTAACAAGTGGTAACATAAATAAATCTATTCCAGGAGTAGAATTATTTGAAAAAATTTGTCAATTTTCAGTAAAGAAAAAATATAAAATATATTTATATGGTGCTAAACAAGGTTCTGTTTATAATACTAAAGTAGGTTTAGAAACTAAATATAAAGGTATCAAAATAGTAGGTTTTAAAAATGGATACATTAGTGAAAAAGAAGCAGTAAATGATATAATAAAAACAAAACCAGACATATTATTTGTAGCCTTAGGTAGTCCTAAACAAGAAAAATTTATAATGAAAAACAAAAACAAATTCAAGAATATTAAAATAATCATGCCAGTTGGTGGAACATTTGATGTAGTTAGTAAAAATACTCTAAGGGCTCCTCTTATATATAGAAATCTTAAATTAGAATGGTTATATAGAATGATTAAAGAACCAAAAAGATTTAAACAACTTGGTACACTTTTTAAATATATGTTAACCATATTATTCTTAAATGCATATTATAATAGAAAGGCTAAATTCTAGTCTTTCTTTTAATATATATAAAATTATGCTATAATTAAAAAAGCAAAGGAAAAAAATATGAAAAAAATATTAAATAAACAAGAAAAATTTATTAAATACTGTATATTTGGAGTTTTAATAAGTATAATAGAAATACTATTATATTGTATATTTAGTAAATTTATTAATTTAGAACCATTAATCGCAAATAGTATAGCATTCATATTATCTGTATTAATGTCTTACCATGCAAATTCAAAATACGTATTTAAAACAATATTTATAAGCAAAAAATCAAAACTAAAAAGATTTTACTTATTCTTAGGAACAAGAACTATGGGCTTATTTATTGATTCATCAATACTATACTTATTATTAGAATTAAACTGTCCAAATATAATATCAAAAACTATTTCTTGCATATCTACAACACTTGTAAACTATTATATTGGAAAATACATATTCAAATGAAAGAAAGATATCACTGAAATATTATAAGTGGTATTTCTTTAAATACAAAAAATAAAAAAACATAACTAAAACTAGTCTTTTTCTAGTATTATCTTCCAATATTTGATATAATAAAAAATGTTAAAGGAGTCTAAGATGAAAAGAATAATCAATAATCTAATATATAGTATAAAAAAATATAAATTTCTATTAGAACAATTAGTAAGTAGAGATTTTAAAGTAAAATATAAAAGAAGTGCACTAGGAGTAGTATGGAGTTTATTATACCCAGTACTTATGATGGCAGTAATGGCAGTAGTATTTTCAAACGTATTTAAGTTTTCAACCCCAGGGGTAAGTTATTTAGCATACCTAATGATAGGACTTACTTACTTTAACTATTTTACTGAAGCTTCAAACCTAGCAATGAGTAGCGTAGTAGCAAACTTCTCTCTTATTAACAAAGTATACATGCCAAAATATATATTCCCACTTTCTAAATGCATATTTGTAGGAATAAACTTCTTATTAACACTAATTCCTTTATATGCAGTAATATTACTAACCGGTACAGGACTTAACTGGGGACACTTGTTACTTCCATACTCTTTTATTTGCTTATTCATGTTCACATTAGGTATGGGTTTCATATTATCAACAATAGCAGTTTTCCTAAGAGATATGTTCTACATTTACGGAATAATAACAACCATATGGACTTACTTAACACCAATAATGTATGATATAAAGCTAATATCAAATCCAACATTACAATTCTTAATGAAACTAAACCCAATGTATCAAATAATTAATTTTGCAAGAACAATAATACTTTATGGTAATATTCCTACAATTGGACAATTCCTAGGTTGTGCAGTATCAGGTGTAGTAACCCTTTTAATTGGCATGATTCTATTTAAGAAAAAACAAGATAAATTTATATATTATGTATAAAGGAGGTTAACATGGAAGATATAATGATTAATGTTAAAAACGTATCAATGAAATTTAACTTAGGTATCGAAAAAGGTTTCTCAATAAAGCAAGGATTCGTTGATATGTTTAATAAAGAAAAAAGGCATAAAAAGAAAGAAGAATTTTGGGCCCTTAGAGATGTTAATTTTCAAGTTAAAAAAGGTGAAGTAATCGGTTTCATTGGTTCAAATGGTGCTGGAAAGTCAACTTTACTTAAGATAGTTGCTGGAGTTATGAAACCCACAAAAGGTAGAGTAGATAGTTATGGTAACATCTGTCCAATGATAGAACTAGGAGCAGGTTTTGACCCTCAACTAACAGCAAGAGAAAATATTTATCTAAATGGTGCAGTAATGGGTTACACTAAAGAATTAATAGATTCTAAATTTAATGAAATAGTTGAATTTTCAGAATTAAAAGACTTCTTAGATGTACCAGTACAAAACTTCTCATCAGGTATGGTAGCGCGCTTAGCCTTCTCAATTGCAACAATTGTAGAACCTGAAATTCTAATAGTAGATGAAATACTTTCAGTTGGAGACATAGCTTTCCAAGCAAAAAGTGAAAGAAAAATGCTTTCAATGATTAATGGAGGTACAACTGTATTATTTGTTTCCCATTCAATTGAACAAATCAAAAAAATGTGTGACAAAGTAGTATGGCTAGACCATGGAAAAATGATAAAAATGGGTGGAAAAGAAATTTGTGATGAATATAAAAAATACATGGAAAGTAAGTAAAGGAAGATAGAATATGAAATTATACACAATAGTTTTAACACACTACAATCAAATGGAATATATTGAAGAAGCTTTAGATTCAGTATTTATTCAAAATTACCCAAATATAGAATTACTAATAACAGATGATGCATCAAAAAATTTTGATGAAAATAAAGTTACAGAATACATAAAAAAACATAAAAAAAATAATATTAAAAATTTCAAAATATTAGTTAATGAAAAAAATATAGGTACTACAAAAACCTTAAACAATGCAATAAAAGCCTCTACCGGAGAATACATTCAGTTCTTTGCTGCAGATGATGCTTTATATGATAAAAATGTTATAAGTAACTTTGTAAAAGCATTTAATAAAAGTGGAGAAAAAGTAGTAACTGCTCAGTGCTTTATGTGTGGAACTACACTTGATAAAATCAATGAAAAATATGTTCCAACAAAATATGCTTTAAAACTAAATAAAGAACCAGTAATTGAACAATTTTATGAGTTATGTAACACATGCATATATGGATCAGGTGCTACTGCTTATGATAAAAAAGTATTTGATGAATTAGGTTACTTTAGTGAAAAATATAAACTAGTTGAAGACTGGAGTTACTACTTGCTTTTAACATTAAATGGCTATAGAGTATTCTATAGTAATTTCAATGCTTTTTTACATAGAACTGGAGGAGTTAGTCACTACGAAAACAAGGACCTTCCTCCTCATGTAAAACAATACCAAAAAGACATACTTACAATTTATGAAGACTTAGTATTTCCAAACATTGGTGAAATGAATATAAAAAAGAAAGCTGATTTATACTATAAATACAAATTACATGTAGAATACTTTTCAAAACAAAACCCTGAAATAAAAGATAAAAATAATGTAGTAAAAGACTTTCTAAAAAAGAACCCTAAATTAAAAATGTATATGTTTATAAATAAAATAAAAACATATATGCATACACAACTATTTCATACACTAATATATATTTTAATATTTACAACATTAATAGACTTAATAATTACTTGGCTATTTAATCTAAAATATATTTATGTTTTAATTCATATAAGTTCCCTTATTCTCGCATACATATCAATTAAAATATTAAAAACAATTAAAAGGAGACTAAAAAATGGAAAACAAAATAACGATTAAAAACACAGCAGTAGTAAGTGAAAATGCTATAATTGGAAAAAATTGTATAATTGATGAATTCGCTATAATATACCCTAATGTTGTAATAGAGGATAACACATATATAGGACCTTATTCAATAATAGGTTCACCAACAATGAACTTTTATATTGATCAAGAAAACCATAGATTCGAAAAAACTATTATAGGTAAAAATTCAATAATAAGAAGTCATACGGTAATATATGAAAATAACATAATAGGTAATAATTTTCAAACAGGACACCATGTAACAATTAGAGAAAAGTCAAAAATAGGAAATAATTGCTCGGTTGGAACACTTAGTGATATTCAAGGAAGAGTAGAAATAGGGAACTTTGTAAGAATGCATTCAAACGTACATGTTGGTATGTTTACAAAAATAGAAGATTATGTATGGCTATTTCCTTACGTTCTAATAACAAATGATATGTACCCACCTCACGATAAACTAGAAGGATGTACAATAAAAGAATATGCTATAGTCGGAGCAAACACAACTATTCTACCTGGAAATATAATAGGAAAAAATTCCTTTGTAGCCGCAGGTTCCTTAGTAACAAAAAATGTTTCAGAAGGCGATTTCGTAATGGGTAGACCTGCAACATTTAAAAAGAAAATAGAAGAAATAAAAGATAAAAATGGGGAACTTTTATATCCATGGAAAGACTATTTAACAGAAAACAGAGGCTATCCATGGCAGAAGAAACTAGAAAGGTAATATTATGAAAAACGTTAAACTTGTAAACTTAAAAAAATATACAGATGAAAGAGGAAATTTAATTCCAATAGAATTCCCTAAAAACTTACCATTTGAAATAAAAAGAATATATTATATTTATGGAGTACCTAATAACTTAGAAAGAGGTTTCCACTCACATAGAGACCTAGAGCAAATATTAATTTCTCTAGGTGGTTCAGTTAAAATAAGAACAAAAACTCCTTTTGAAGAAGAAATATATTGTTTATCTGACCCATCCACTGCACTTTATATAGGACCGTACATATGGAGAGAAATGTATGACTTTGACGAAAACACTACACTTTTAGTATTAGCATCCAAGGAGTATGATGAAAATGACTACTTAAAAGACTATGATGAATATAAAGAAGAATACAAAAAAACATATAATAATTAACAGAAGACAATATGAAAATAAAAATAGCTATATTAATAAATGACTTTTTCTTCAATAATTATGAAACATTCTATAAATTATTAAAAGAAAATGATGATATATTTGATGTAAAAGTACTTGCAGATATGGTTATAACGATAAAAGCAAAAATTCACATGGTATATCAAGATTTTTAAAAAGTATAAAAATTGATAACATAGATACTAATAAAAATAATAAATTATTGTAAATGTTTTTTTGAAAATATATTAAAAAAATGTAAAGAAAAACGGGAAAATGATTCCCGTTTTTGTATTAGTTAAAATTAAAATCATAGTATTAATTTCTATTAAGTAGTGAAATATTTTCGGAGAATATCTTATCTAGCACTCTTTTGAGCACGTGTCTTCGGTTTTCATAGATAAAATCATATTAGTTACACCCCTTATATAAGAATTAGACGGTAATTTATCTCTTTGATATAGTAAGTTATGTGCATTACGTTTTTTGTTAATATTGTTATCAACTTATTTTTTAATTTTTCACATTTTAATAATTCGTTCATTCTTAATTTTATCTTTCTTATTTTTCTCACCTCAAGTAATTATATTACTGCATATTTAAGACATAATCAAATACTAACAATTAAGACATTATCATAACTAATCATAAAAAAACGAATAATATATTAAAAAAATCAATAATAATTTAAAAAATAAATTGCAAAAACTATTAAAATAGGGTAAAATAAAAATGTAGTTAAAGGTAACGAGAATAGTTACCATTTGCACAGCAGGGAGGTTATAATTATGAATGTGCCATTTGCAGATTTTAAACCAATGCATAATGAACTAGAAAAAGAAATAAAAAAAGCGGTTAATGATGTGATAGACAGTAATTACTTTATACATGGACCACAAAGTTCTAAATTTGAAAAAGACTTTGCAGAATATTGTGGAGTAAAATATTGTGTAGGTGTAGGTAATGGACTAGATGGGCTTATGCTATCTCTAAAAGCACTTGGTGTAGGTGAAGGTGATGAAGTAATAATTCCTTCTCATACATATATAGCAACAGCGCTTGCTGTAACTTATGTAGGAGCAAAACCTATATTTGTAGAACCAGATGAAACTAACTACAACATAAATCCAGAAAAAATAGAGAGCGCTATAACACCAAAAACAAAAGCAATATTACCAGTTCACTTATATGGACAATGTGCAGACATGGATAAAATAAATGAAATTGCAAAAAAATATAATTTAAAAGTATTAGAAGATGCAGCACAAGCAGTAGGTGCAACCTACAAAGGAAGAAAAGCTGGTTCACTAGGTGATATTGCAGAATTCAGTTTCTACCCAGGAAAAAACTTAGGCTGTATGGGTGATGGCGGATGTGTTGTCACAAACGATGAAGAACTAGCAACCAAAGTAAGAGCATTAGCAAATTATGGTTCACTAAAAAAATACGTTCACTTATTTAAAGGAAATAATAGCAGACTAGACGAAATTCAATGTGCTATACTTGATGTTAAATTAAAAGAATTAGATAAATGGAATGATTTTAGACGTGAAGTTGCTAAAAGATACTTAAATGAAATAAATAATAAAGATGTAGTATTACCTAAAATAAGTGAATACAATGAACACATCTGGCACTTATTTGTACTAAGAGTAAAAGATAGAGAAGACTTCCGTAAATATATGGAAAATAATGAAATAGATACACTTATACATTATCCAACAGCAATACATAAGCAACCTGCTTATAGCGAAAGAAGTTCTGAAATTTACCCACTTGCAGAACAATTTGCAAAAGAAGTAGTATCAATTCCTATGTTCTATGGAATGACTGAAGAACAAGTTGATAAAGTAATAAACACTATAAATGGTTATGGACTAAAGAAAAGCTTAAAAAGATAAAGGGAAAAATATGAAGAAAAAAATAATTGTAATAGGTGCTGCTGGAAACCTAGGAATGTATTTCATTGACTATTTAATGAGTCATTTAGATTTAACAAAATTTGAAATAGTTGCGACTGGAACTAAAAAAGAATATCCGTATGAGTTTTATAAAGGAACTTATTATCAGTTAAATATAATCAATAAAAGTGATTTTGATAAATTACCAACCGATAATGTATATGCAGTTGTAGACTTTGCTGGAGTTTTACCTGCATATTCAAGCAGTATAACCGATGAAGATTATATTGATGTAAACATAAAAGGAACCTTAAACATTTTGAATTATTGTAAAAATTATAATATTGATAGAATAATTTATACTCAAACATGGGCAGATTTAAATGGATATTTAAAAGAAAATTTACCATTGCGACCTTACTTATCGAGAAAAATAATTATGACCGGTGATCATGCTGTATATGCCATTACTAAAAGCGCTGCAGTGGATTTAATTGAACATTATCATCAAGAGTATGGTATTAAGAATTTTATTTTTAGATTACCAAATATATATTTATATAGTCCAGATATTTATTACTATGTAAATGGTGTAAAAACAAAAATATCATATAGATACATAATAGATAAGGCAATAAAGGGTGAAGATATTGAATTATGGGGGAATCCAAATTTGGGAAAAGACATAATTTATGTTAAAGATTTATGCCAATTGATTTTTAAATCACTATTTACCAATAAAAAAACGGGAATATATAATGCTGGCACGGGAATAAAAACTACAATGCAAGAACAAATTGAAGGAATAATAAAAGTTTTTTCTCCAAAAGATAATCCCTCTAAAATTATTTATTGTCCTGAAAAGAAAGATTGTGATAACTTTGTAATGGATATTGAAAACGCAAAAGAAGATTTAGGATATATTCCAGAATATGATTATATAGCATATTTAGAAGATTACAAAAAAGAAATGCAAATGAATAAATTTATAAAAAGGAAAAAATTATGAAAAGAGTTGTAATAATAGGAGCTAATGAATTTCAAAATCCATTAATTGAAAAAGCTAAAAGTTTAGGATACGAAACACATGTTTTCGCTTGGGCATCAGGCGATATTGGAGAAAAAACAGCAGACTATTTTTATCCAATCAGTATTGTCGAAAAAGAAAAAATATTAGAAGAATGTAAAAAAATAAAACCAGATGCTATTACCTCTATTGGTTCAGATTTGGCTATAATCACTGTTAATTATGTTGCAGATGCTTTAGGGCTAAATTGTAATGATCCAGATTATTCATTAATTTGTACAAATAAATTTGAAATGAGAAAAGCATTTGAAAAAGCTAATATAAAAGTTCCTAGATTTGAAAGAGTAAAAAATGTTGATGAAGTTACTATTAATAAATTCCCATTAATTGTAAAACCTACTGATAGATCAGGAAGCAGATCAATAGCTTTAGTTCACACAAAAGAAGAATTAAAAAATTCTATATTAAAAGCATGTGACTCTTCGTTTGAAAAATGTGCAATTGTTGAAGAGGTAATTGAAGGAAAAAATGAATATAGTTGTGAAAGTATTTCTTTTAAAGGAAAACATACAATATTAGCAATTACAAGAAAATTTACTACTGGATTTCCTACCTGTATTGAAACAGGACATATTGAACCTGCTGAATTACCTGAAAACATAAAAAATAATATTTTTGAAATAATTCCCAAGGCTTTAGATGCACTACATATTAAGAATAGTGCTTCACATGTTGAATTTAAAGTTGGTGAAGACGATTCCATAAATATAATTGAAATTGGAGCTAGAATGGGTGGAGACTGTATTGGGTCGCATCTTGTTGAAATTTCAACTGGTTATGACTTTTTAAAAATGACTTTGGATGTTGCATTAGGAAAAGAACCAGATTTAGAAATAAAGAATGAACCACATTTTGCTTTGATAAAGTTCATTTTTGACAGAAAAGACTTAGAAAATGTCAAGTTGATTTTAAATAAATATCCGGGAATTTATAATTCAAGTATGATTGATGAAAACTTCAATCATGAGGTGGTAGATAGTTCAAGTAGATTTGGGTATTATATTTTTGATATTAAAGACAAAAATGTGCTCCAAGATGTAAGGAGTGTGTTATTTAATGAATAACAAAAAAGTGTCAGTGGTTATTCCAATATATGGCTGTAAAGGTGCATTAATTGAACTATATGAAAGATTAGTAAAAAGTTTAGAACAAATAACAAACAAATACGAAATAATACTAGTAAATGATAATTGTCCTCAAAATTCATGGGAAATAATTGAGCAAATAACAGATAAAGATAAAAATGTAATAGGTATAGAACTATCAAGAAATTTTGGTCAAATGAAAGCAATTTTAGCGGGATTAGATTATTCAACAGGAGATTATGTTGTAGTAATGGATTGCGATTTACAAGATAAACCGGAAGAAATAATAAACTTATATAAAAAAATTAATGAAGGATATGATATAGTTTTAGCTAAAAGAAAAGAAAGAAAAGATGGCTTTTTAAAAATTTTTGTTTCAAAAATGTTTTACAAAGTATATAGTTCAGCCATTGGTCAAAAGTATGATCCGGAATTATGCAATTTTAGTATTAGTACAAGAAATGTTATTAATAATTATTGTAAAATGCGAGAGGAACACAGAGCATTTGTAATGTATTTGCAATGGATGGGTTTTAAGCAAACATCGATTGAAGTAGAACATGACAAAAGAAAAGAAGGCAAGTCCTCATATAATTTCAAAAAGAGAATTAAAATGGCTTTAGATATTTTGTTATCACAATCAGATAAATTTTTAAAAATAATTGTTAGTTTTGGATTGATAATGTCAATATTATCATTTATTGGAATTATATGTTTAATAATTATGCATTTTTGTACTGATTTTGTGTTAGGCTGGCCAAGCATTATCGCAGCAATATGCTTAATGGGTGGCATAATCACATTTGTAGTAGGAATAGTAGGACTTTACGTGGGAAATATATTCATGCAAGTAAAGGAGAGACCTTTATATATTATAAGAACAATTAAAAATAAGAAAGAAGGTAATGAAAATGAAAATACCATTTAATAGGATGACAATAACTGATTTAGAAAAAAAATATGTTTTAGATTGTTTAGAAAGTAGAAGACTTTGTGGGGATAATAAATACACAAAACTTGTAGAAGAAAAATTTAAAGAATTATATAATTTGCCAATTTTATTAACAACATCATGTTCATCAGCTCTAGATATGTCAGCAATAGTGTCTAATATCAAAGCTGGTGATGAAATAATTTTACCATCATTTACTTTTGTATCAACTGCTAATTCATTTGTATTAAGAGGTGCTAAGCCAGTATTTGTTGACATAGACCCAAGAACTATGAATATTGATGCTAATAAAATCGAAGAAAAAATCACAAAAAAAACTAAAGCAATAGTAGTAGTTCACTATGCTGGAGTGGCTTGTGAAATGAATAAAATTGAAGAAATTTGTCAAAAATACAATTTATTATTGATAGAAGATGCTGCTCAAGCAATTGATTCATATTATAATGGCAAATTATTAGGGACAATTGGTGATTATGGTTCGTATAGTTTTCATGAAACAAAAAATGTTGGTATGGGTGAAGGTGGATTATTAATAGTGAAAAATCCCGAAAAATTCATTTTAGCAGAAATGGTAAGAGAAAAAGGAACAAATAGAAAACAATTCTTCAAGGGATTTGTTGATAAGTATACATGGCAAGTTCCTGGATCATCATTTTTGCCATCAGATTTATTGTCTGCGGTTTTATTTGGTCAATTAGAAAGAATTAAAGAAATACAAGAAAAAAGAATAAGCATTTGGAATAAATACAATAAATATTTTGAAAAGTTTGAGCAAGTTGGTTTAGTTACTAGGCCATATATTCCTGAATATGCTACAAATAACGCACATATGTATTACTTAATTTTCAAAGATTCAGAGACACGCGATGAAGCCATAAATTTTTATAAAGAAAATGGAATAGAAACACCATTTCATTATATTCCCCTACATTTGTCAAAAGTAGGAGAAGGCTTTGGATACAAAAAAGGTGATTTACCATTAACAGAAGAATATTCTAATAGATTAATAAGAATGCCTATGTATTATGATTTAACTGAAGAAGAAATAAATTACATATTCGAAGTATCGGATAAACTATTTGATAGGCTAACAAAATGAAAATAAAATCAGTATTATTCGCTGTAATTATATATTTATTTTTCTCTTTATCAAGTGTATTTATGAAGTTTGCATCTCTTCAAAATAATATATTTTATAAATTAGTATTTTTTGGACTATCTATATTAACTTTGGGATTTTTTTCAATCGCTTGGCAAAAATTATTAAATAAATTTGCTTTATCAAAGGTTTATTTTTTTAAAGCAACTACTATTATCTGGGGAATGATTTTCGGAATACTATTGTTTAATGAAAAAGTAACAATTAATATGATAATTGGTGCAATTATAACCGCTTTAGGTGTAGCAGAAATTTTAGTAGGTGAAAAGCATGATTAAATATATTGTATTGTTTATTATGTCAATTTTAATAGCAAGTTTTAGTCAAATAATTTTAAAAAAAGGCGCTTGTCAGGAAAATATTTATATTAATAAGTACACAATTTGTGGCTATACATTAATGATAATATCAACATTTTTTACTCTAATTGGTTATAAAGGAGTAACTTTATCATTAGGACAAATATTACAGTCTCTTAGTTTTATATTTGTAATAATTTTAAGCAAATTATTTCTTAAAGAAAAAATTAGTAAAAAACAAGTAATAGGTATAATAATTATTATCATAGGAATAATTGTATATTCTGTATAAAAAAGGAGAAATATGAAAACAGTTAAAAAAATTTTAAATTCAAAATATTTTATGTTTACAATAACTACAATAATTTCATTTTGTTTTATATATTATTATGATTTATTACAGGGATTGGACGCAAAAGAAACATGGAAAGTAATTGAAACATTTTTTAGTAATGAAAAATACTATTCATATGTGATGTATAAAGGATTATATGCATTTGTACCCGGAATAATTAGTTATTATGTTGGAGAATTATTTGGAATTTCAACATTTCTAATTTTAAAAATGATGCATGCATTATCATTTGCTTATTTAGCTACAATTGGAGTACCATTCCTAATAAAAAAATTATTTAATTATGAAGTGAAAATATATCAAATATATTTATTTTCAATAGTTTATTGGATTTTGGAATTTTATGTCTTTATATTCCTAAGTGTGGACTTCTGGAGTTTATTAATACTAGTTTTAAGTATTAATCAATTATTTAAAATAAAAGATGATAAATCACACAAAAAATATAGACCATTAATTTTGGGAATTATGCTTGGAATTTGTAGTGGTTTAAGTGGACAATATTCAATATCAGCTTTAATATTAATAACATATTTTATATATTTTATAATAAAAAGTAATAAAAATAATTTCAAAATTTTAGCAATCACACTAATTATATTTAGCATTGGATATACTATTATAAAAATTCCAGATAAGATTTACGAAAATGTTGTAGTTGAAGACGGACGAAAAAATGGAAAATATATTCCAACAGGAACACAATGGTTAATTCATGGTTTATCAGCAAATATGCTTGTGATTAATTTTCCAGCAGAACTTCCAGATAATTTAAGTATGTCGATAGTCGCAAACTTGGGTGATGAAGCTATGTCGGTGGTAAAAAGTGGAGCTGATTATTTTACTCCAGATATATATTTTAAAACATTCTTACATAAGCCAGTGGAGTTTATAGTAAAATGGACTGAAAGACTATTTTTGGGACTGATGAATGACCCATTTAGTACTCACCCAATAAATAATCCATACCCATTATATACAATTTGTTTTATGGCTATAAGTATTTATTTAACTTATAACTATGTACGTGAACATGCAAAAAAAATAAAAAGTTATTTTGGATTAAATACATGCATTTTTTTAACATTTTTATTTCCAAGTCTAATAGCAAGTTTTGGACATGTTGAAGCTAGATATTTTTTGGCTTTGAGAACACTATTTATTGCTAGCTTAGTATTATCTCCTATAATTCCAAACATTATTAATAAATTAAAAAATAAAAAGAACAAAGGAAATGTAAATTATGTTGTTTTTGAAACATTTGCTTTTGTATTGATATGTATAATTTTATTTTTAGCTTTATATCAAAGTCAAGGTGTAGATTCTAGTAATTTATTTAATTATATTAAACCTAGACATTAATAGCTAAAACGTGTATAATAAATAAACGAATGGAGGCAAGATTTTATGAAAGGAATAATTTTAGCAGGAGGAAAAGGAACAAGACTTTACCCAATGACAAAGGTAGTGTCAAAACAATTACTACCATTATATGATAAACCAATGATATATTACCCATTATCAATACTAATGCTTGCAAACATAAGAGACATATTGATAATTTCAACACCAAAAGATTTACCAATGTATGAAGAATTACTAAAAGATGGTTCAAAACTTGGTTTAAATATATCTTATCAAGTACAAAAAGAACCTAGAGGACTAGCAGAAGCATTTATATTAGGAGAGAACTTTATTAAAAATGATAATGTATGTCTAATTTTAGGAGACAATGTATTCTATGGACAAGGAATGACTGACATATTAAAAGAAGCAGTAAACACTAAAACAGGTGCTACTATATTTGGTTTTCCAGTTAAAAATCCAAAAGCATTTGGTGTAGTAGAATTTGATAAAGACATGAATGTATTATCAATTGAAGAAAAACCACTTGTTCCAAAATCAAACTTTGCAGTTCCAGGACTATACTTTTATGATAACAAAGTTATAGATATTGCAAAAAATGTAATTCCATCAAAAAGAGGAGAACTTGAAATAACATCAGTAAACAATGAATATCTAAGACTAAAAGAATTAAAAGTGCAACTAATGAATCGTGGAATAGCTTGGTTAGACACAGGAACACCTGAAAATATGTTAAAAGCATCTAGTTTTATTGAAGAAATACAAGAAATGCAAGGATTATATATTGCTTGCTTAGAAGAAATAGCATGGCGTAGAGGATTCATTAATGATGAACAATTAGAAGAACTAGGTAACGAACTAAAACAAACTGATTATGGTAAATACTTACTATCATTAAAGAAAGGAAGGATGTAATGAAAACACTTATAACTGGAGGAGCAGGATTTATTGGAAGTAACTATTTACATTATGTAGTAAATAAATATCCTAACGAAGAATTTGTGTGTATTGACGCTCTAACATATGCAGGTAATTATGAAAACTTATTACCAATTATAAACAAAGAAAACTTTAAATTTATTAAAATGGATATCACAGATAGAGAAAATGTATTCAAACTTTTTGAACAAGAAAAATTTGATAATGTAATCAATTTTGCAGCAGAATCTCACGTTGATAACTCAATTAAAAATCCAAAAATATTTTTAACAACAAATATAATTGGAACACAAGTACTTATGGATGCATCACTAAAATATAACGTAGGAAGATATCACCAAGTATCAACAGATGAAGTTTATGGAGACTTACCACTTGATAGAAAAGACTTACTTTTCACTGAACTTACTCCTATTCACGTATCAAGCCCTTATTCTGCTTCTAAAGCATCAGCAGATTTACTAGTAATGGCTTACATTAGAACATTTAACTTACCTGCAACAATTAGTAGATGTTCTAATAACTATGGACCATATCAATTTCCAGAAAAGTTAATACCAGTAGTTATTTCAAAAGCATTAAATGATCAAAAAATACCTGTATATGGAACAGGAGAAAACGTAAGAGACTGGATTCATGTACATGACCACAACATTGGAGTAGATTTAATATTAAGAAAAGGTAAAATTGGAGAAGTATATAATTTAGGTGGACACTCTGAAAGAACAAATTTAGAAGTTGTAAAAACAATTTTAAAACAACTACAAAAAAGTGAAGAACTAATAACATTTGTAAGTGATAGACCGGGTCATGATAGAAGATATGCAATTGATTCAACAAAAGTAGAAACTTCTCTTAATTGGAACAGAACATATAACTTTGAAGATGGAATGACAGAAACAATAAATTGGTATGTAGAAAACGAAAACTGGATAAATAATATAAAAGATGGTACTTACAAAAAAGCATATAAATTAAAATAACAAAAAAACTTACACCAAAAACAGTGTAAGTTTTTTATATCTCAACTTTTTTCTAATTTTTTTATAAAAATTATCTATTAATTGATATGGTATTATAGTACTAGCATCATTCTTTAAAGATAGGCAACCATTTAATACTTTCTCATTAGAAATAACATCATTATCAACCAATAAACTAATTAATTTCAAAGTTCAAAAACCTAAAACCTCATTCTTTTCTGCAAATCTTTTAACAATTGCCAATTTTGTCCAGTTGACCCTTTTGTCTTCCTAAGTGTAGTAAATTTCATATTAGGATATTCATAACTTTTGAATAGTAAATTACTTTGCCTTCATAGGCATTTGCAAAAGTAAACCAAAAAAACGAATATTTAAATTGTTTAAAAAATGATATTAAGTTATAATGACTTCAAAACAATTTTATAGTATAATTAAATCATGAGTATAATAAAAAAATAAGGTGTTAAAGTATTAAAATAGATGCCTTTTTGGATAAAAAGAAAGAAGTGATAACAAATGATAAAAGTAATGAGTATATTTGGAACAAGACCAGAAGCAATTAAAATGGCTCCTCTTGTCAAAGAATTAGAAAGAAGAAAAGAAATTGAAAGCATAGTTTGTGTAACTGCACAACATAGAGAAATGCTAGATCAAGTTTTGGAAACATTTGATATTAAACCAAATTATGATTTAAACATTATGAAACAAGGCCAAACATTAAGTGAAATAACTTCCCGAGCCCTATTAGGTTTAGAAGAAGTAATAAAAGAAGTTAAACCTGATATAGTTTTAGTACACGGTGATACTACAACAACATTTGCTGGTGCATTAGCCGCATTTTATAATCAGGTTTCTATTGGCCACGTAGAAGCAGGATTAAGAACTTATGATAAATATAGTCCATTCCCTGAAGAAATGAATAGACAAATGGTAGACTCTATGACTGATTTATATTTTGCTCCTACCAAAATAAGTAAAGACAACTTACTTAAACAAAATATTTTTGAAGATAAGATATATATAACAGGTAATACAGCAATTGATGCTATGTCTACTACTGTTAAAGAAAATTATACTCATAAAGAATTGGAATGGATAAAACCAGGTGAAAGGATGATTCTTCTAACTGCTCACAGAAGAGAAAATCTAGGGGATCCTATGCGTCATATATTTAAAGCAATAAGAAGAATAGTAGATGAGTTTGATGACGTTAAAGTTATTTATCCAATACATTTAAATCCAATTGTTAGAAGCATTGCTAATGAGATATTTAATGGGTGTGACAAAGTTAAATTAATTGAACCATTAGAAGTATTTGATTTTCATAACTTTCAAAACAAGTCTTACATAATTTTAACAGACTCAGGTGGTATCCAAGAAGAAGCACCAAGTTTAGGTAAACCAGTACTTGTTTTAAGAGACACCACAGAAAGACCTGAAGGTATAAAAGCTGGTACTTTAAAATTAGTTGGAACAAATGAAGAAACAATATACACTGAAACTAAAAAATTATTAACAGACAAAAAAGAGTACGATAATATGAGTCATGCATCTAATCCATATGGAGACGGGCACGCTAGTGAAAGAATAGTAAGTTCTATAATTTCTTGGTATAAAAATACAAAATAATATAGTCTTTATCACTAATATTTGATATAATATTTCTAGTAAAAATGAATGGAGGAAAATATGTCAAAACTAAATAAAATAATAACATCAATAAAAGAAAAAGGATTAATCAAAACAATTAAATGGTTATATGAAACATTAATTTTTAGAATAAAAATGAAAAAAAGGACATCTTTAGATTTCACTAAAATAGAAAACACTAAAGATGAAAACACATATAGTTACCCAAAAACACTACCAAATGTATTTATAGTCGCAAGTATACCTTATTATGATATAGGAGGCGGCCAAAGATGCTCGCAACTTGCAAAAACATTTAACAAAATGGGATATAATGTAATTTACCTATATGGATACAAATCTTCAGAAAGTAAAAAATTTAATCTAGAAATGCCCTTGTCTTCTCATATGTTTATAAATGATAAAACCATTTTAGAAGTTAGAAACATTGTAAAAAATAACGACTTATTCATATTTGAAGCACCATCACTTAAATTTAAAGATATACTAAATATTGCTATTAGTAATAAATGTAAAATAGTTTATGAAAATATAGATAACTGGGAAACATCACTTGGTAACGATGTCTTTAACGAGTCTATGTTAATTAGTTTACTTAAAAATAGTGATTTACTAGTAGGAACAGCAAAACCATTAGTTGAACAATTAAATACTTACCTAGAAAAATATAATATTGAAAATAAATTAGCAGTATATTTACCGAATGCAGTAGATGAAGAATTATTCTGTGGTTTAAAAGAATTACCTAAACCAAAAGACATGATAACTGGAGAAAAAACTTTTCTTTATTATGGGTCTTTATGGGGTAGCTGGTTTGATTGGGATTTAATAAAAAAACTTGCACTTCATAATGAAAACTATAGTATTAACATAATAGGTGACTACAAAAACTTAACTGAATTAATAAGTACACTACCAAAAAACATTCACTTTTTAGGACTAAAAAAACAAATAGAATTACCTAATTACTTAAAATACACAGACTATTCACTAATACCATTTAAAACAGGTGAAATAGGTGACTTTGTTTCGCCCTTAAAAATATTTGAATACATCTCTATGTACACAAAAGTATTGTCAACAACACTTCCTGATATAAAAGGATATCCTAACCTTTACTGTGGAAACACTTCTGAAGAATGGATTAACATAGTTGAAAAAAATTACGAAGTAAATAAATTCGATGCAGATAATTTTATTGATAACAATAGTTGGCACTCTCGTGTCACAGAAATCATTAATAACATTTACAAAGAAAAAAATAACTCAATACTTAGTGACAAATTATCAATTATAATATTAAACTATAACAACAAGAACATAATATTTAAATCTCTTAACTCATTAATAAAATATAATGAACTCTATAACTATGAATTAATAGTAGTAGATAATGGAAGTACTGATGGATCATACGAAATATTAAAAGAAAAATATAGTGATAAAGTAAAAATAATTCAAAACACAAAAAACGGATGCTCAAGCGGAAGAAACTTAGGTGTAACATTAAGTACAAAAGAATATATTATGTTTTTAGATAGTGACCAATGGGTTACTAATAAATATTGGTTAGAGCCATATGAAAATATATTAAAAACTGACAAGAATGTAGGACTAATCGGATGGGCAGCAGGATTTTTTAACAAAGAAGGTTATGCATATCATGTAGTTGACAATTTTCCACATAAATATATGCCTGCAAACAAGTTAGGAAGAAAAGATATAAGTTATTTAGGTTCAGGAGGAATGCTTTTAACAAGAAAATTATTTGACCAAATTGAAGGATTTGATGAAAAATACGACCCAACTTGCTATGAAGACACAGATCTTTCTTTAAAAGTAAGAAATGTTAATAAAGAAATAGTATACTGTCCATATTTAGGAATAATACATTTACCTCATCAAACAACAGATGGAGGACTATTAGACCATAATAGTTTATTTATAGAAAAAAGAGAATACTTTAAAAATAAATGGACTAAACAAAATGAAAGTTTATTAAAAAAGCATATTAAATAAATAATATGTTTTTTAAAAAAGGAATGAATTATGAAAAAAGAAGAAACAAAAAAAAACACTAAAAAAGAAAATGTAAAGACAAATAAAGATACAAGCAAAACTAAGAAAACAACACAAAAAGAAATTAAGAAACCTATAAATAAAAAATCTAATATTCAAAAAAAAGTAGTAAAAAAACAAACTAATAAACCAAAAGAAAATAAAACAAAAACAAATAAAGTATCAAAAAATACACCTAAGAAAAAAACAACAAAAACTATCAAAAATATTGAAGTTGAAAATAAAAAAGAAGAACTTGTAGAGAACAATGAAGAAATTATAGAGTTACCTAAAAAGAAAAAAATAATTTCTATAATTAAAAAAGTTTTATATAACAAATACACAATAAATTACATATTATTTTCAATATTTATATTGTATTTTGGAACACTATTTTTTGGAATAAAAGTATTTGATTTTAATTTAGAATGTTTAAAAAACAGTTTTAATGTTTTCAAGTATCCTCTAGTATTAATAATGTTTACACTCATACTAAGTTTACTTACATACTTTTTTAAAGTACTTACAAATAACATAACTATATCAAAAATAATAATCTATGTAATAACTTTAATATTGTTAATAGTAAATGACATAAAATACACTATAATGTCTTCACCAGTAATACTAAGTGATATAAACTATCTAAACCCTTCAAGTATCAGTATGATGACTTCATCTACTTCCAATATAGGTTCATGGATATTTATAACTATTCTAAAATCTTTAATACTAACTATTTTATTTATATTATATTTAAAATTATCAAAACAATTTACATTAAAAAAACTAAATATTAAAAAAAGAATAATAAGCACATTACTAAGTTTAATAATAATTATATTAACATCTATTCTACTAATAAAGTGTCCTAAATTTATTACTAAATATGTGTACTTAATTAACAAAAACACTTTATCAGCAAAAAAAATAACAGAAATATACACAGACTATGGTTTCTATGAAGGTATGTTACTTCAAGAATATAGTAACAAACTTCTAAAACCTGATGACTATAAAAACAACGATGATTTAAAATATAATGAAACTAACACAAAGAAATGGAAAAAAGCAAATATTATATTTTTATTGTCAGAAACATTCTTTGATCTTGAAAACATCGAAGAAATAAAATTTGATAAACCTTTAACACCATTTATTAATAGTTTAAAAGATAACAAAAATAGTATAACTTTAAATACATTAGTAGAAACCTATGGAGGAATGAGCGTTTTAAGTGAATTTGAAATACTTACCTCTAGTACTTTATCTATCTGGCCAAGCGGTTATAATCCATTTGATAGTTACTTCTTACAAAATAGTAACATCAACAGCCCTAACATAATAAAAGAACTAAATAAAAATAACTATACAACAACATATCTTGCTCCTTGGGGTAGAGACTTATATCATTCCGAAGAAGTCTACAAATTATTTAATACTTCTAGACTAAAATATCAAGAAGACTTGACTGGTAAAAAGAAAGGTATTTACTATTCAGATGAATCATTAATAAACGACATATATGAGGAACTTATTACACCAACTGAAAACGACTATAAATTTATAATGGCTGACTCTGCAGAAAACCATTTTCCATATCCAGCTAACAAATTCAAAAAAAGTGACTATGAAGTATCAGTAACTGCTTCAAATTATACAAAAGAAGAAACAGGTATGCTTCTATCTCTAGCACAAGGAATATATGATGCAGATAAAACGTTAGGAATGCTTTATCAAAAAATATGTGAGTTAGATACTCCTACAATAATAGTTTTCTTTGGAGACCATTTACCATATTTAATAAACAAAAAAGGAGAGAACATTTTATTTAAATCAAGTTACTTTAATACAGAAAATGCTGGTTTAAATGAACTTAGAAAATACACAACAAAATCAGTAATACTTTCAAACTATGATATAGAATTAGATAACTTAAAATACATAAACTTAAACTATTTAGGTAACTACGTAATAAATAATATGGATTTAGAAATCTCTCCATACTTTAAATACATAAACACATTAATGAAAAAAGTTCCGGTATTTAATAAAACAACATATTTAAAAAATAATACTACTTATAGTTTAGAAGATAACTCAGAAGAAAGTAAGTTAATTAATGAATACACTAGTATAATGTATTATAACTTCTACGAAAAAACTAATTAAATAGGTTTAAAAACCTATTTTTTTATGTTAAAATTAATTTATAAGGAGAAACTATGAAAGATAAAATAACAAAACTAATTAATGTTTACAAAAAAAATGGATTATCAGGATTAATAAAAAAAAGTACTAAATATATAAAAGCAACCTACATAGACAAATATAATTTATTCACATTACTAAAAAAGAAAAAATATACTTGCATCATAAAAAAAATCTTAGAAGAAAATAAATATGACAGGATAATATTATGGAGAAGTAACTTTGGTTATAACGTCCCACTATATCAAAGACCACAACACATTGCTAACAACTTATCAAAAATGAATTCTTTAGTTTTTTATGAAGTAACAACAATGACTGATAATGTATTAACTTTAAAAGAAACACAAAATAATTTATACCTATTTAATTTCAATAACAAAGTATTAAATAAAATATTAATGTCATTATTAAGAAACATAGAAAAACCAAAATATATTGAAATATATTCAACTAACTGGAGTCTAACTTTAAATGAATTAATTACATACGAAAAAAATAATTTCAAAATAATATATGAGTACATTGACCACCTAAGTCCAGAATTATCAGGTACATCTTCATTACCAAAAAATATATCTGATAAATACAATTACATGCTAAAAAATAAAAATATATTTGTAGTAGTAACTGCAGATAAATTAATGACAGACATTATAAATAAAAGAGGTAAAACAAATCTAGTATTATCAACCAATGGAGTAGACTATAACTTTTTTAAAGAATTTGATAACTATAAGTTAGAAGAAAGTTATATGAATATAATAAATAATGGAAAAATAAATATATGTTATTATGGAGCTCTTGCAAAATGGTTTGATTATGAATTAATTAAAAAAATTGCTATAACTAATAAATATAACGTAATACTTATAGGAATTAAATATGATGAAAGTTTTGATGAAAACATTAATAACGAAAAAAATATCTACTTCCTAGGACCAAAAGACTATAAAATATTAAAGTATTATGCTAGAACTTGTGACATATTAACAATACCTTTTATAATAAATGATATCACATCTTCCACAAGTCCATTAAAAATATTTGAATATATGGCTCTAAATAAACCGATTGTAACTACAAATATGTATGAATGTAAAAAATATAGTTCAGTTTTAATAGGCGAAAATCATGAAGACTTTATTAAAAAGTTAGAAACTGCTTATAAATTAAAAAATGATAAACAGTATTTAGAATTATTAAATAAAGAAGCATTAAATAATGACTGGTCAATGAAAGCAAAAAAAATTATTGATATGATAAAAGATAGTGAAAAGTAATGAACTAAAAATAATCAAAAAGTATTATTATCAATTAAATACTTTTTTCTTTTTAAAAAAAATAGTATAATAAAAGTATAAAAATAAGAGGTGATAAAAATGAACAATAAAAAAGTAGTAGATGGTAACGAAGCATGTGCTCTAGCATCTTATAATTTTACAGAAATAGCAGGAATATATCCAATAACTCCATCAAGTAGGATGGCCACACTTATAGACGAATGGAGTAGCAAAGGACAAAAAAACATATTTAATGAAAAAGTAAGTGTAGTAGAAATGCAAAGTGAAGCAGGAGCAAGTGCTTTAATACATGGTGCTTTAGTTTCAGGTAGATTATCTACTACATACACTGCTAGTCAAGGTTTACTTTTAATGATACCATCAATGTATAAAATGTCAGGAGAAATGCTTCCATGTGTTATACATGTTGCATCAAGAAGCCTAAGTACTCATGCATTATCAATATTTGGAGACCATCAAGACATATATGCAGTACGTCAAACTGGTTTTAACATGCTTTCAAGCACAAACGTACAAGATGCTTACTACTTATCCTTAGTAGCGCATTTATCAGCCATAGAAAGTTCTTTACCATTCTTACATTTCTTTGATGGTTTTAGAACAAGTCACGAAATTAATGTAATAAATACACTTTCAGAAGAAGAAATAAAAAATTTAATTAACTATGACAAACTATCTGAATTTAGAAGTCGTAGCCTTAATATTGGAAAAGAAATAACAAAAGGAACATCACAAACAGAAGACGTATATTTCCAAAACACAGAAGTAAGAAATTCATTCTATAACGAAGTACCACTTATAGTAGAAAAATATATGAATAAAATTAATGAAATTGCAAACACTGATTATAAACCATTTAACTACTATGGAAGCAAAAATGCAAAACATGTAATAATAGCAATGGGTTCAGTAATAGACACAATAAAAAGCGTAGTAGAAGAATTAAATAAAAATGGTGAAGAAGTAGGTGTAATATGTGTTCACCTTTATAGACCTTTCAGCACATCTCACTTCTTTAAAGTATTACCAAAAACAACAGAAAAAATAACAGTATTAGATAGAACAAAAGAACCAGGTAGCATTTGTGAACCATTGTATTTAGACATATGTGCTGCATTAAAAAATGAAAACATAGAAATCTATGGAGGAAGATACGGACTTTCAAGTAAAGACACAACTCCATCTATGATTTACACAGTATTTGAAAACATGAATAAACATATTCCAAAAGACCATTTTACTTTAGGAATAATTGATGATGTTACAAACACAAACTTAGAAATAAAAGAATTTAAACTAAATAAAAAATACAAAGAAATAAAAATATATGGTTTTGGAAGTGATGGAATGGTAAGTGCATCCAAAAACATTTTAAAAGTAATGTCTAAAACCAACTTTGTACAAGGATACTTTGAATACGATTCTAAAAAAAGTGGAGGTGTAACAATTTCTCATTTGCGCCTCTCAAGCGAGCAAATAAATGCACCATACTACTTAACAGAACCAAACCTAGTTGTAGTATCAAAAGATTCATATTTATCAAAATACGATATACTTTCATCAATAAAAAAGAATGGAATATTCCTAATTAACAGTAACAAAACTGATGAAGAAATAAACTCTTTACTAAAAAATAATACCAAAGAAATAATAAAAGAAAGAAATATAAAAGTATTTATTTCAGAAGCAAGTTTGTTAGCCTCAAAATATAACCTAAAAGGAAAAATAAATAACATAATGGCATATTATATACTTAAAATGTTAGGCACAACTGGTGAAAGTATTTTAGAGTTTAAAGAAAACATTAAAAAAATGTACATAAAAAAAGGACCAGATGTAGTAGAAGAAAACATAAAAGTATTAGATTTATCAATGGACTATTTAAGAGAATTTAATACTAATCTACTAACTTTAAATGAAGAAAAAAATGATAGTACTTCGATATATAATGAAATGTTACTAAGAAGAGGAAACTTATTAAAAGTCTCAGATTTTCTTAAATATAAAGATGGAACTTTTGAAGGCGGAACTAGTTCTAGTGATAAAAGAAAAATATCTTCACTTGTTCCAAAATGGTGTAAAAATAATTGTATAAACTGTAACTTATGTGCATTTATTTGTCCTCATGGTGTTATAAAACCATTTGTATTAACAGAAAGCGAGCTTAATAGTAGTCCACTTACAAAAGATGATGTAATAGACCTTAAAAATGGAACTTATTTCTATTTGGGATTAAATACAGATAATTGTACAGGATGCTCTTTATGTTCTAAAATATGTCCTGGTAAAAATAAAGAAAAAGCGCTTTCCATGAATAAGATAGAAGAAAACACTGACAAAATATGTGACTATTTAAAAGAAAATATAAAAAACGAAACTGACCTATCAAAATACACTGTTAAAGGGTTAGGATTTATTCTTCCTAGTTTGGAATTTCCTGGGGCTTGTGCGGGTTGTGGAGAAACAGTCTATTTAAGGGCCCTAACAGAGCTTTTTAAAGACGAAATAGTAATATCTAATGCAACAGGTTGTTCTTCAATATATGGTGCTAGTCTTCCTTGTACACCTTACAAAACACCTTGGGTAAGTAGTCTATTTGAAGATAATGCAGAATTTGGTTTAGGACTTCACTATGCATATAAAACATCAAGAGAAAGAATAAAAGAAATAATGTATGAAACAAAAGATGAAGTAAGTAAAAATATTAAAGACATTTACAAAAAATGGATAGACAACATTGAAGACTCAAAAATAACTTTAGAAGTAAAAAAAGAGTTAATAGGTAAAAACATTCCTAAAGAATTATCTACATTAATAGATTATATCCCAAGTAGAAAAGTATGGATAGTAGGTGGAGATGGTTGGGCATACGATATAGGCTTTGGAGGGTTAGATCATGTATTAAGAAGTAATGAAAATATAAAAGTACTTGTTCTTGATACAGAAGTATATTCAAATACTGGAGGCCAAACATCAAAGTCTACACGTACTGGTGCAGTAGCAGAGTTTTCATATAATGGAAAACTAAAACCTAAAAAAGATTTATTTCAAATTGCCATGAATATTCCAAACACATACGTTGCAAGCATCAGTGCAGGAGCAAGCCCTATGCAAACTATAAAATCATTTAAAGAAGCCATGGAACATAATGGCCCTAGTGTAATAATAGCATATAGTCCTTGTATTGCACATGGAATAATTGGTGGCTTAGAAAATAGTATTGAAGAACAAAAACTATTAGTAGAAAGTGGATACAACATATTAATGAGATATAACCCAGAAGAAAATAAACTTACTATTGATTCAAAAGAACCAAATTATTCACTATATGAAACAGTATTTGCAAAAGAAATGCGTTATAAAAATCTAGAAAGATTAAATGAAAAAGAATATTCACGTTTATATAATGAACAAATGAAAAATGCTAAAGAAAGATATGATTATTATAAGAGTCTTAGTGAACACTAAGACTTTTTAAAAACATAAAAAAAGGATTGCTCCCCCGAGCAATCCGGAAAAAAGAATAAAAAGGGGTTGGCTAGTGTGATACTAG
>UMAM01005578.1_pt1 | contig 51672 bp, 57 predicted proteins | sample 1963711 | NCBI WGS metagenome assembly UMAM01 (sample SAMEA4835916, study PRJEB28245) | human gut metagenome | biome: gut microbiome; material: fecal sample | place: Denmark | collected 2008
CCTCGGTGGATTTTCTGCGCGCATTTTACAAAGGGAGATGTGGGCGCGGGACGCGAATGAGCGCATTTAATATGGTTCAAGGTGTAGAGAGGTTGAGTTACGGAGGGATTGAGAGGTGGGCGCACCTTGAACCTATTATTATATTATTGAATAGATTGAGAAAATGTTACAAGGGTGGGAATGTGTTTACTATATACTATCGATTTGAAATGGCACCCCTCCGTCTTTTTCTTAATATAATTCAAGAATAGTATATTATCTCTCAAAATTGACACCATCGAACAGATAAATCTCTAACACTCAGACGGTATAATGGGCGCCGATGAGTCCCATTCCAACGGACGGAGACGAGCCTAAATGTCTCAAAGAAAACTCAATGGGCCAGTACCACCGAGGAGTGACGCCCTCACAAGATGGGAATGCCTCACAACATTGAGCGGACGAGCCGTCGTCAATGGTCAAATTGACTGAGCGGTCGAACCAACCGGAACAGGCCCCGGCCACGTAAGCGGAGAGCAATACCCGACAAATACGTGAAGAGCGCAAAGATTGCACAAGACGCTGAGATGCGGACCTTGATATTGCGCACGAATGGCAATCAAGGCGGAAGTACGAAGCCGCCATGAATACGTACGAGATAGTCTGATAAATTTGACGTGTAATAATCTCACGCGAATTGAGATATATTATAATTATGAATAAGCCATAGGAGGTATAAAAATGGCAGAATATCAAAAAGGCGACATCACTAACGCGAAAATCATCAAACTCGACGACGGGTATCACGTTGACAACAATGGTGTTATCGGTGATGTGCTGAAAAAGACGAAGGACGAAATCAGCTACATTCTCACGGAGAACGAGTCCAACCGCAAATTCTTTAAAGCGGTTGAGGTCGAGAAAGTGACCGGCACCGACGACGGTATCGCACTCACATTCAAGCCCAGCATCAAACTCGGCGAAGTGACTCGCGAAGGCGGCACTCGTATCCCGAATGCGAAACTGATTGACTACCTGTCCGACGAGGACAAAGCAGAGTATATGGCAATTATCGAGCGTGCGAAGGCTGCGATGGAAGCGGCTCGCAAGAAACCTATGACCGAGGAAGAGAAAATCCAGGCCAAGATTGACAAATTGATGGCGCAGATGGCAAAACTCAATGCGGCAAAGGCTGAAACCGAGGAGGATGCGGAGTAATCCGTATCCTCCCCACCACTCAAACACGACAAATTTATTGGAGGTAACATAATTATGGCTAATTTGGTCGACTTCATTCTCGAAGAGGACTATGCAAGGTACCAGGAACTCGTCGCCAAGGCTACGGAGAATAAGAAAAATGCTCCGAAACCTGAACGTAAACCGAGAGGACCTCTTACCAATGAACAGAAAATCAAAATGATGGAAGGTCGTAAGGCCAAACTTGAGGCACAATTGGCCGCACTCATGGCTGGTCAGCCTGAAATCGCAGAATAATCATGAAGACGAGCCGGTTGTACACCTTACAATCGGCTTGTTTTATACCCGAAATGCCGTCAATGTCGACAAATCGGGCAATAAATCACAATGAGGTATAACTATAATGACGACACGTCAACTCTCCGTTATCACAAATTGCTCTGAAACCACTCTCGCAGGCCTTAAAACCTACCAAATTCTCACAAAATCAGGCAAAACATATAAGAAATACGTCCGTGTAACCGAAAATGAGTGGATAGACTGGTCGAAAGAGCAGCGTTTAATTGAACAAATCGATGCACTGAAGCGTCAACTGGCCCGGAAACGGGTCGCAAAACGTCCCTTACAATGGTAGTCCATAGACCGGAGGTCACACTGTGAGTCGGCACCGAAACTCCGTCGGCTCACAGTCGACCCTTCGTAAAATTGATTTACCAATCATTTGATAAATCAATTTTACCAAAAATCTAATTTTCATCTAATTTTCATATTTGAAAATTGCGTAAATTTCATTTCACATAATTTTCACATTTGTTCACAGTTCATCACATTTTTCACATAAGGTTCATAAAACTGCTTTTATAGCTGCCATACCGAGGGCTGGAATGAAGGTTATGAGAAATTTCAAAAATTTCAAATTCTCTCATAGCCCTCATTCTTTCATATCCCCCTTTCTCATAGCCCTCTTTCCACCGATAGTGGTTTCTAATTATAAAAGTATCTATTATATCCTTTATATCCTATATATAAGGGATATAAGGCTATAAAGGAATGAAGGCTATGAGAGAATTTAAAAGATTTGAAAATCTTCATAGCCCTCTTTCCCTCTCTCGGTCTATCACCATTTAAATCAATTTTCGAGGTAATTTATGCAGCAATTAATCCAACGCAAATCTGAATGCATCGTCACCGTACCCTACCCCGCCTCTTGTAAACCCGTCACCTACCACCTCCTTTGTAAACAACGCGGTACTCTCCCATTGTTCGACATTTTTGTAATCAACCCACCTCTCCGCAAAACTCTCCACGGAACTTACTATTCCGCCACCTCTCAATATATCCCTCGTACACCCACCTACCCACAGCTCAGACAAATAATCCCCGACCTAATCCACGGCAACCCGAATGCCCTCCGGGTCACCTACCAGCCTTATTGTAAAATATGCGGTCGTAAGTTAACACATCCACGCTCCATAGCCCTCGGCGAGTGTCAATCTCACAGTCGTCCCGACACACCACGGCCACATCTTGTAAATCCGTGAAATTTAATTCATACAAATAAGGAGTAAATTGCATATGAAAATTGTAACCCGCATACCAATGTCCGTGCATCAGCACTGGTCACAGTACGGCAGCATGAGTTACGTGTTTAACTATTTGGTTGACCACTATGACTTCATGAACGCCATGCACGTAGAGTACCCGCTCGATGAGAAGATAAAGGTAACTCTCACCGTAACAAGTGACGAGTATCTGCGCCTACGTGAAGCGATCGGCGAACGTACACCGTGGCTATCGCCTGCACGTATATTGTCATACTTCAAGGAAGTTGACGTAACCGTGCCACCACAGGAGTCGTCCACATCACACCTCGAGCGAGCAATAAGTGAGTTAACACTCTTTGTAGAGGAGGACTCCACATATGCCAAGTATGTACGAGACGTAATACAGACACTGAGAACAATAATGCGAGGATATGACGATGCAGAAGAATGAGTTAGTAAACATAAGTATCACGTTCACAGAGGAGACGCTACCTACGCAGGTCCTCACAGCCCTTGCTCAGTACACACACGTGTATTCATACATTGTGTATCGCATGAGTCCGCCGCCGGCACCAGGTGAGCCTCCGGCACCCATGACCTACCTTGTAGACGTGCTATATAGCAAGACACCTCGCTACAATACAATCCCCATCGACGCAGTTATATTCCAGATACACCGTGACATCTTGCACCGCAACAAGTCGCTCCGCCTGAGTAACAACATCATAACTTACGCTCAGCCGCCGCTCGAGGTCTTGACCGCAACATACAAGCCACTGGTCTATCGCCTGGCGTTCAGACAGCATAAGTATTGGCAAGACGTTGAGGTCGAGGACCTGATACAGATGTGCAATTTGAGGATATGTATTTTGTACCAACAAGGCTACTACATACATGCAGGCATAATAAACAGATCGTTTATAAACCACGTGTTACAGTTCCTCAAGCCTGAGCGTTATCGCCCGGCGATGGTGTCGCTTGACACCCTTGTGCCTGGCACAGATGTGCCTATAACTGATACAATTGTAGACCCCACGACAGACGATGAGTTTCAAGCAGTCGAGGACGATGCAGACACACTCTCACTTCATGAAGAGATAACACAAGAGGCAATACGCACGGTGAAGGACTTCTTGACACCTCGCATGTTCGACCAGTTGTTGAGAGAGTATTCCACCAACGTGACTAGTAACAACTCACGAGTAATGATGACAAGATTGAGACGACAGTTAGCTGCACTGGGTATAACCATGCAGACGATAAAAAATAGTGTGTTAAACAGGAGGTAAACATAGTGACAAAACGCATATTTTGTAAACAGGCGTACGTCTTGGACGAGATAAGACTTAACATGTCTTACAGTAAAGCGGTGCGCGAGGCAGTACGTGATTTCAACAGTCACAACTGGACTAAAGAGTGTGACGGCAGAGAGGTGATTGTCGGTGCCGATGGCAGTCTTAGGTGTGGGATATATACCGTGAACAGACACTGGTGCATTGAGGTGAAATGTGATGACAACTAAGGAATTATCAGTTAAGTACGATATACCGATGCATATACTCATGTCGATGCGACGCTATCTTGTCCGCTCCGCGGCAGACACCACTCTTGTAGCCTACGAGCGTGAGTCGCTGACCTCAGACGAGTGGCATGACATCACATCACGCACCAAGATGGAAGAAGAGTTGCACACAGTTAACAAACAGCTCGCAAGAGCAAAAGGAGATAACGATGATAAACAGAGTGTACATACCGAGATGGTTTGATGCTAACTTGTACAAGGAGAATGCATACACTGACACCGGTGACTGGCCTGACACATGTCACGGTGAGCAGGTGTACGTGTATCTCGACGACGTGCCTATGGGTGCACTATATATTGTAGGAACAGACAGATACATTGTCAATGGAGATGAAGAGTGTGTTCTCAACACATTTGTCACTGACCATGCGGGTAGAAGTGAGTACTATTCGTTCAGTTATGCGGAGGTAGACCGTGAACCACAGTAACAGTAGTTTGAACACGTATTTGTCTTGTCAACGTAAGTTCTGGCACTCGTACATAAACAAGACGGAACGTAAACCTCAGTTTTATCCTCACCTTGACTTTGGTACACTTGCTCATGAGGTGTTAGAGAAAGCAGGTAACTTACGTGACAACATCGCCGCAGGTATACCTGATTATGACCTTTGTATACCAAGTGAATTGTACAGACAAGACTTAAAGAATTACTTCGGTATCAAGACATGGCACTCATACTTTGTACGAGTGTGTAAACAAGTGGTTGAGTATGAGCGAGAATTAACATCGTCGCTTACTCAATATGGTGAAGTACAGATTGAACGAGAGGTTAAGTTAGTTGCGAACCCGGTCGACACCGGCTTGAGTCACCCCATTGTAGGCATCGTTGACCTATTATTGTATACAAAAAATCATGCGATAATTGTAGACTACAAATTCAGTACAAAGAAGAAAACGCAAGACGACTTCGACATGAACAGTCAGTTATATTTGTACGCATATCTTGTCAATCACACGTATCACGTTCCACTGCACAATGTACAGATAGGTTATATTGACATACCAAAACAGGACTTCTCACAGCCTGCACTTTGTAACAATGGTAAGTTATCTCGTGCGAAGTCACAGAATATATCCAGGGAACTTTATATCGAGGCAATAAAAATTGTACACCCAGATACGTGGGAACAAGAGATTGCACCTGGTGGTTATTATCACGACGTGTTAGATGAGTACGCTCTCAACAAGAGTGCATACCTATCTTGTCAGTACCTCGACGAAGATGCATACTCATATATAATAAAAGACGTGATGCAAACCGCTGTGCAGATTGAGATACTTGAGCAGAACAATTTACCATTCTTGTCGAAGTATGATGCATACTCTTGTGCAAATTGTGAGTATGTGGACAAATGTAAACCTTGGTTAGGAGTTAATCATGACTGAGTTATTGGCAAAAGCAACAGTTGATGACATCGCGTTTAACATTGTCGGTGGAGTGATAATTGCAACAGTGATTGCAGTAGTAATCTATTTTGTAAAAGAGATACACGATGCGTATACACTACACAAGTGCAAGAAACAAGGACGTGCGAAATACAAAGTCGGTGACATGGTGACATTGTATCCAGATAGTGATTGCATATCTGCCACCGTAATAAAGATAACTGACACAGGTGTAACACTCAGATACAAAGAGCCACTATATGATACCTATGTTGAGACATTTTTCGAGTGGGAGTTTGTATCTCGCCTTGTAAAATGATTGATTTTAATATATAATATTTGATAGATAGAGAGATGATGAATATTTTATCGACGTAATATTTATTATCTCTCTATTATATATTAAAATTGATGAGAGATGATTTTAAGAGCCATTTCTCAATCTAAAATCAATAATCTAATAAATGGAGGTATAACAAATTGTGACACCTGAGGAAATGTTGCTCGAAGGCTGGTGTGATGACTGTGACGGTGACCCCGCCAAGTGTATCACACAGGGATATTGTGATGGTGAGAAACGACAGGAGGCAAGCGATGAGTAACTTAACACTTACCACATTGTATCTCGACAAAGATGTTGTCAAGAAGTGTGAGGAGAAACTTATAAAGCACATGGGTGAGACTGCAAAGGGTAGTACAGCAGCTCTTGTAAGAACTCTGTTACTTATATTTGCAGAAGAACCTAACACATCACCAATTGTCTACGATATGGTGAAAGAATGTTACACATATAGTACATTGAAAAATAAAAGGAGTAAATTGTGATGATTAAATGGTACAAGAGTAACCGTAATAAATGTGGTAAAATAACATGTTCAAAATATGGATTTTATTTGTCTAAATATTTGCTCAGCGACGTTGAGAAATTGTTTGAACCACAGACGGTTGACGTAGGTACAACTGATGATAACAAAGTTGCAATGCGTTTTTATCCAAATAGTGATGGTGAATACAAAATCAATTGGCACACCCGTACTCACAGTGCTAAGATTGGTTGCTGTGCATTTTTAAAACAGATTGGGTGTGAACATTATACATGTTACATGTATAACCGCCTCATTGATACAGACGAAGTAGATACTTATACAATTGTATTATCGGAGAAAGATTATGTTGTGTGATACATGTATTTACAAAGACTGTGAAACTATGAATTGTAGTGAATGTAAATTCCTTAGACGTCGCAGAACCTCATACGGTCACATTATGGATATTTGTTATTGTGATTATGAATGTCATTGTGAAGGCAAAGAGTATTAGTCTGATGAGTTTGTACAATGCAAGTATTATCTGTCGAAACAAGAATTATTTAAACGGGAGGACGAAAATGATTGAAGTAGTATTATCAGCAATAGCAATTGTAGTATCTGTAATGGTTGCGGTCTTTGTAATCTTACGTAAACCTCAGAAAGGTGACACCGGTCCAATGGGTCCAATGGGTCCGAAAGGTGATATGGGTTTACCCGGTAGAGATGGTGCGGCGTGGGTATTCAGACACAATCCAGACACTGATGAGTATGAAGTAGGTTACCTTATTCGTACAGTGTCAACTGATTATGAGTACTCTGACGTATTCTATATTGTAAGAAAATACAAGAATGAACGTGACGCAATGAAGCGCGTAAGTTATCTTAACGGAGGTAAATATGAGTAGGTGTAACAGTTGTAAACACATGATGTGTCCGTTTCCAGAAGATATGTGTATTGAGTTGTGTGATATGTACCTTGCAGACGGACCGACTCGTTGCAAATGTGTTGAACAAAATTTTGACGAAGATGGCAATTGTATTTATTATGAGAGGTGTTAACAATGAATATCTATCTTGTTAAAGCAGTGCACGGGGTTGGTTGGGACGAAACAGAGGCATATATTTGTGTTGCAAAAGATGAGCACGAGGCATCAAATTTAACGAGTGAGTGTAAAGGTAGTCCATCTGAAATAAATAACTTACACACCGTAACACTCATCGGTAAAGCAAATGACAGTTATGATAAGGCTTGTATCATTTGTGAAGACGTTAAATGGGGTTAATCATGAATTGTAAATATTACGAATGCGATTACAATTGCAAAGATTGTCCGATGTTTCAACCAACAGGTGAAGATGATTATCCCTATAATTGTTATTGTGTTGCACATTGTTGTGATGATTGTAAATATTATGAGGTGTCTGATGAAAAACATTGACAAATGTCCTTATTGTGGTAATGCAACAGAGTTCAATCTCAAACAAAACGGACCACATATGTCACTTTATTGTGGAAAGTGTAATAGATGGATTAAACACGTGCCTAAAAGTAAAGTTAAATCAGAGCCAGAGGTCCATCAGATTAGTATGGACGAGTATTTAGCAGAACTTAACTATGATGAGAACGATGATTTACCTTGGTATTAAAAGGAGTAAGTATTATGAAAATGTATGGAACAAGAGAGTATTATGAAGAGCAATTACAATTTGCTGAAACAATTCTTAGGTATACCGCAAAAGGTTTTGCACTCAGAGTTAACACACTAATAGACCCAGATGTAGATGATTTGTGTCTTGATATTGCAGCACTATGTACAGCAATGGAGTCGTATAAGCGTGCACTTGAACGCGTGGAGGACAACGATGCTGAGTGATCGCGTATGGTTCTTCGACACATTGTTTAACAAAGTGATGGAAACATCTTCGTATAACGAAAAGAGATATTTGTTAGAGAGTGTGCCGAAAGAATATGCAGACGACCTAACTTATATACTTGAAATACTTGATGGTAAACATAAGTTAGGTTACACATTTCAAGATTACAAAATGCCTCAGACACGTATAACTGATAATTGTACAATACGCGAGTATCTTGCACCTTTGTACGAACCGATGAAAAGTAATAATTTCACAATGATGAACGTTATGTCAGCATGTGTTCAGTGTAGTGAATATGCATGGTTTGTAGAACCTATTGTAAACAGAACTATCAAACTCGGTATCGGTAAAAGTGTGTTACAGAAAAGTGAAATTGCACCGATGCTTGCAAAGAAATATGAGGGTAAAGTACCTCAACAATTTCATGGTTATTTTGTAACGGAAAAGTTAGATGGTAACAGGTGTATCGCATATTACAATGATGGTAAATGGTCGTTTGTATCACGCAATGGCAAACCACTTAAAGTTAACTTTGACATGGATGGACTTGATATAGACGTTGTATACGACGGAGAGATACTCAGTTATGAACAAACAAAATCAAGTGTATTACTTAATAGTGATATTAACCGAGTAGCATATGATAAAAATCTGTTTAACGCAACGAGTGGTCGCATCAATGCAAAGTATGGTGAGAAGAACCTTGTGTACAACATATTCGATATACAATTGGATTTACCGTATTATCAACGTAGAGAGATACTCAACAATCTTGGTGCAAATGTCAAAAGTAAAGATGTTAGAATATTACCAGTGTTTATGCAATTTAAATTACTTACAGATTTCCGCACATACATTGACCAATTGTTAGATAATGTAACAAGTCGTGGTGCAGAAGGCTTGATGATAAATCTCGGTGATGCACCTTATTGTAATAAACGTACAGATCAATTGTTAAAGTACAAGAATGTATATACACTCGATATGGAAGTACTTGATGTACAAGATGGAAAAGGTAAGTATGAAGGTTGTATAGGTGCACTCAATTGTAGAGCCGTGTCTGATGGTAAGATTATTGAGTGTGAAGTTGGTAGTGGTATGACTGATGAACAACGTATCAGTTGGGCATTAAATCCGAAAGATATAATTGGTAAAATAATCGAGGTATCATATTTTAGTATGTCACAAAGTGCAAATACAAATGGAACTAAATATTATTCATTGCGTTTTCCTCGCATGACTGGAATACGTAGTGATAAAGGAGAGACAAGTGTTTATTAGTAGAACGATGTTTTATTCAATTGATGAGAATACGTATAATGCTATGTACTCATTTGTAAGAGATGAACTTGAAAAATTTTCACAAAAAGTGCAACACGAAATAGAAGAACGCAACGATGTGATAGCACAAATACAGGAGTTTATGTAATGATACCTTTTGAACGTGAGCTTGAACTTATTAACAATACTAAAGTACGTGAGACCACAGCAAAGGTACTTTGTCATATGCCAAAATGGTTTATGAAAGAGGGTGCATCGAGTACCGGTAAATATCACCCGCAGTATGCACAAGGTGAAGGTGGTTTGTATAGACACACCTGCGCCGCGGTCAAGATATACAACGATATTGCATCATTGGAACAATACAAAGAGGTGATTGATAACAAAGACTGGGGTATTGCAGCACTGATACTTCATGACATGTGTAAGTATGGTTATGACGATATACCCAGCAAATACACGAGATTTGACCACCCACTTCTTGTAAGAAAATGGCTTGAGTATTTGCAATATGAAAGCGGTGCAGAAGAATTTCCAGATAACGAGTCTATTAACAATGTTTGTAATCTTGTAGAAAGTCACATGGGTCAATGGAATACAAATAAGTATTATCCCGATGTTGTATTGCCGACACCGTTGACTTTTAATCAGCAACTTGTACACCTTGCAGATTATCTTGCAAGTAGAAATTATTTGGAGGTAAAGTTTGAATGAGTGAACCAATTGTACCTATTGAGGAAGACCTTGTAAACCACCCGTCACATTATACGGGTAGGAAGGTTGAGTGTCTCACATGTATTGAAGCGGTAACTGAACACATGTCTGGTATGGACGCATTTCTTGCAGGTCAGGTGATTAAGTATTTGTATAGATGCACAGACAAAGGTAATAAATCTCTCGACTTGTCAAAAGCAAAATTCTATATGGATAAGTTACAAAAGCGAAATAAGGTATTATGATGCATTTTAATATATAATATTTTCATCATGAATATTCTATTGAGATGATTATTTATAGGCCTCTATTATATATTAAAATGATTATTTTGATGGTAATATTCTTAGATTTTCGATGATATATTATATTAGAGATGATTTCTCGAAACAACAAAAGGAGCATAAAATGGACGAAAACAAAGACCTTGAAAAGGTTACAGCAGGTAAGCAAGAAGTCCTCAAAGTCATGTTTAATCATGACAAAAATGTTTATGAAGTTTCCTCTTGTGAAGGCAGCAGCATTGCAGAGATGGCATTTGGTATTTCTGTGGTGATACGAGTACTTCAGCGTGATGGTTACATTGAGCAACAGAAAGACTTCATTGAACTTGTACAGAAGTATCTTGATGACGAACAATGGGAGGAAGTTAAATCATGAGGTATGGCATCTTCCTCGGACGCGGTATTGAGGGTTGTGGTAACACAAAGTATGCGATTGAGTTACAAAATGGTATAAAGGAAACAGACGAGTGCATTACAATTGCAGCCAGGGATAAACACTGGGGTAGAAGTAAAGCACATAATCATAACATTATACAATATCATTTGTATAATGACAAAGAACGTATCATCTCAACCTTTAAACAATGTGACACAATCATTATACTAAGTGTTCCACCCATCAACGCTGAGTTTGAAACGACCGAGTCTTTCATGGAAATACTTGAAAAGTTGCAAGATAAACATATTGTATATATCAACGTAGACCACCGGGCACCGTCTATCAAACGTAATTTCTATTACGACATAATGTACAATGACTTCTTCAAATTGTGCAATAGAGTTATAACTCACAATAAGGGTAATGACTTACATGTTGTTGCACTGGAGATGGGGTTAGACCCTTCGACAATTGTAACACCTGAGTTTCCGATACTTAATTTCCTTGACTTTGCAGATGGTGAAAAGTATATCAGACCCTACGATGACAAAGAACCGAAGTCAATTCATTTCCTTGGCAGGCGTGCAGATTGGAAAGGTACGTATGAAGTAAAGAGATTACAATATGAGTACCTTGGTAAACACGGCTTCACAACTGTGATGGAAGGTATTGAGAGGGATATTGGTTCACTCAAATTTTTGTACAAAGAGGTTAAGCCTGAGAAAATTGCTCACGATGACGTCATTATTTGTAATGAGGGTAACAAGTCAAAATTGTATTTTGAAGGTAAACTGCCAATTGTACCTGGTAATCCTGCTTATATCATTGGACCTTATAATCACGATGAGGCGATGGAAAGACTTGGTGCATCAATGTTTGGCATTGAGTTGTTAATGTTGCCAGATAAATATTTACCTCACAATATGGAATGTGCAATGAGTGAATATGTCATAACGGGTACGGTTCCTATTTACAGAAAGCGCTGGGGTGAACTCTTTTGTGTCAATAACAAACCTGTGATATCACAAGATTGTGGCGCAATATTTGTAGACGAAAATGACATGGCCGCATCCATTGATGAAATACTTGAGGTAGCGTGTAACAAAGAACTTTATATGCAAAGACAAAACAGGGTGTATGACTTTTTCAGAAGTACTTGTGACAAAAAAGTTATACTTCCGCAGGTATTGGAGTTGATAAATGGGAATAATAATTGATGGACAGAACGGTACAGGTAAATCATTCTTGTGTACAGAGTTACAAAAGAGGTTACCGAACTATGATTTACACCATATCACAGGTAAACATGCAAACACATATACATTTTATAGACATTTGTTAGGTTACAAAGTAATACTTGACAGAGGTCCACTTGGTGAACTTGTATATAGTGAATTGTATGGACGTAAACCGAGGATAAGTGTCAAAGAAGTAAATGAAATACTTCGATACACAAACTGTTATGTGATTTGTCAGAGTGTGGATACAATTTACAATAATCTTTGTAACAAAGGTGAGCAAGAAAGTTCAGAGTGTAACAAAGAATGGATAACAACAGAACGTAACTTATTCTTTAAGTACATTCGCATGATGAAAAACATAACTCTTGTACCGAACGATTTCAGACGTACAAATATGATATTGGAGATGTTAAAGGAATGACATTCAATGAGGCATACAGTTGTGCATTCAATGAATTGATACGACAAGGTAAACAAACTTCTCCTCGTGGTGAGAAAGTTCGTGAGTTAACACCTTACGTATTAGTACTAAGTAATCCACGTGATAGATTGTTGTCATTTAAAGAGATGCGCAACATTAAAAGATACTGTTATGGTGAGGCACTTTGGTATCTGAGTGGTAGTAACAGTCTTGATTTCATATCAAAGTACTCATCATTTTGGCGACACATTAGTGATGACGGAGTAACTTGTAATTCTGCATATGGCAAATATATATTTTCTGACACATATGATTATGCAGGTGAAAAGGTATCACAATGGGATTGGTGTAAATGTTTGTTGAGAATTGACAAAGACACGAGACAGGCGGTCATACACATCAAACCTATTCAAATTTGTAATACAAAAGATACGGTCTGTACACTTACGATGCATTTTATGATACGTAACAACAGACTCAATCTTATTGTAAACATGAGGTCAAATGACATCTTCAAAGGTTTAACGTTTGATGTGTTTCAATTCACATTGTTACAAGAACTTATGGCTGCTGAACTCGGTGTAGAACTTGGTACTTATACACACATTGATAATAATTTGCATGTGTATGAGAATGATATACCGAAGATACGACAGATGCTTGACAGTGGAACGGTTGAACCTGAATTGTTACCTCCAATACCAAAAGATTTCAGACGTGGTGATTTAATGTATTTACTCGCAGATAATTGTCACGAAAGTTTAAGTGAATTTTCAAAGGAGTTCTGGAAATATGGACATTAAAATTGTAGGTAACGTAGAGAAAGGTTACTTGGAAGATGCAGGTGTGGACATTTTCATAGATGAAGATGTTACATTTGAGCCTTTGTCTACCACAATCGTACCACTTAATTGTAAAGTTATTATTCCACATGACTGTTTAGGTACACTGTGTGCAAGAACATCTGCTGCGGCAAAGGGTTTGAACATTGCAATGTGTCCAATTGATCCGGATTATGATGGCAAGCTCATGGCAATTGTCCACAACATATCTAACAAACAAGTAAAATATTCAAAGGGACAGAGTTTTTGTCAGGTGATGGTAATGAAAGCAGTAATTATTAAAGGTGTACCGGTGCGTTATAACGGTGTGCGTAAAGATGAACGACTTGGCTCAACGGGGAGGTGTGATTAACATAGGTGTACCTAAATATTATAGTCCGAAACATGTGTTTACAGAAGAAGATGTAAAGTACATACTTAAAATCATGGCACTTGAACCCGTCTCACTTGATGCACAGGTGAACAAGGCAGATGACCAAGATGGTACTTTCTTAGGTGACTTTGTTGCGGACCCAGGTCCATCTCCAATGGACATCGCTGCTGAGAATGAACGACATGAAACACTCATGAAGTTTATCAAAAGGTTATCACCTCGTGAACAAGTTGTTATTTGTAAACGATTTGGTTTGGAAGATGATATTGTACACTCACTTGAAGAGGTTGGTCAAGAGTATGGACTTACACGTGAACGCATTAGACAGGTTGAACAGAAAGCAATAAGGAAACTTAAAGCAATGATGCACGTCAAAGGTATCACGAGTATAGATAATTTTTAAAGGAGGTATAAATGCAATACGATAGTTTTGTTACTCATAACATTGACATGTACATGGGTAAACCAAAGTCTGGTAAAACGACTATTGCAGGTACGTACCCGAAACCTTTACTATATGTTTCGGTTGGTAATGACGGTGGAGGTAGAGTTCTTGCAAAGACACAAGGTATTTTTGTAAAGAATTTGCGTAATGATTTTGTTCGTAAGAAAACTACAATTGAGTTACTTGCGGAAATTCTTGCAGAATTGCGTAAGCCCGGTGCAGATAAGTTCAAGACAATTGTCATTGACACGATCGGTGCATTACAAGATGACTATAAACAGTATCTTGAATTTACAAAAGGTGGCAGAGCACTTAGTCAACAAGAATGGGGTGATGTTTCTAAGATGATGCTGTCCATTAAGGACACGATGAAACGGTTCTCTGAGGAGATGGGTGTACAATTTGTATGGTTAACTCATACTAACGAGATGGAATTGTATGAAACGTCTGGACTTGACAAAGAGATACGCATCATACCTGACCTGACTATTAAGACCGGTGTAAAATATATGAAAGATGCGAGCAACATTTTCTATTGCTGCCGCAAGACAATTTTGGATAATAACGGTAGAAAGTCAGTTCAGTTTCTTGTGTATGTAGGACCTCACCCGTTGATAGACACGGGAACCCGTGATATGACACTTGCGGTAGGTGATTTTGTAGACAATTTCACATATGACAAGTGGCAAAAAATGATTGCAGAGAACTCTCTCAATCCTGTAAATTTAGTAAAAATAAATAACGAAGAAAAAGAAACGGAGGAAACAAGCAATGATTGAAAAATTTAGTGATTATGAAGGTAGTGCATTTTTGTCTGAGGCTGGAACGTTCGAGTTTACGGTTGAAGATGCGGAGGTTACCGAAAGCAAGAGTGGTAACACGATGGTAAAGTTCACGTTTAAATGTGACAAAGGTACAACGAATGCATATCATGTACTCAGTCCGAATGCGAGATGGACTTACAATAAGTTGATTGCGGCAGCACTTAAACTTACCGAGGAACAAAAGAAAACGTTTGAACTTGATTATGAAACCGTGCATAATCAATTGCTCGGTAAAACATTCTGGGCAGATGTCACGGAAGATAGTTATGAACGTGAGATTAAGAAACCTATGCCCGATGGTACGTATGAAACGGGTATTGAAACGAGGGTTTCTTACAAGATTGATACTACCTCTTACCGTACTACGGAAGAGAAGTAATACCAGAACTGAGTACACAAAATTAAAAATAAATTAAACAAACTTTCGGTAGACGTACTCAGTTTAGTGAGAGGCCTGATACACCTCTCACTTCATTGGCGATTAGCGTAATGGTAGCACAACAGACTTTGACTCTGTAAGTACAAGTTCAATCCTTGTATCGCCAGCCACCTCAACCGGTAATTGTACTAAGTCCGGCGCAGGAAACGAATTTCGAGTAGGCAGTCGCTAACCTGGTAAGCTCGAAGGGGTCCATGTTGAAGGTATCAAAAGCAGCGGAACCTTACACAAGAGGAAGTAGTACACCTGTCCTCTGCCGCATTAGTACTAAGCGGGATATAAATTAGTACCCCACTTCCAAAAAAATTTACACAATCTTGGAACCGTAACTACTTCGGTTAAAGTAGCTTGTTGCTCGGTGCCACGAAGTTCCTAATCGATTTGCAATAGGTTAGGTCTTGTGAAATGCCAACAAGGGCAGTGGTTAAATGGAATAAGGAACAGCCGAGAAAAGATTATTAACTACATTGTAGGAGGTATTATATGAATGTGTGTGTATTTGGTGCATCGCCTGAGACATTGACAAGGATTAAGGAATGTCTTGTAAATGATAATGTGTTTGAACCTAAACACATGTGTGGTAAACAGATTGACGTAATTATTACACGTGATGATAAACCAATAGAGGTTGAATACATTGATGATGCTCTAAAAAGATATGCTTCAAGTGATTTCGAACGTTATGCACAGGAGGTAGACCTTTACAAAATTGCATATGAGCAAGTTACAGCACGTATTCCAAAATTACTCACATATGAAGAATTTTTAGAACAAAACAAAGTACATAAAACTTACAAATGTTATGTACGTGGTTGTAACAACATAGGTGAGTATGATTGTTATACTCTTGATGGGGGAGTGTATTCAGTTTGTGAAAAGCACGGTGACATGTGGGATAAATATTGTATGTATGTACAAAATTATTACAGGGATATTGCTGCCACCTATATTGTAGAACAATTGGAGGAAAAAGAAAAACGTGACTGAAAAAGAAAGTGCACTCCAACGCCGTTGTCAAAACATAATTCGAAAATACGGTGGATATGTATTTAAGAACAACGGCAACATATTCACAGAGAAAGGTAGACCTGACCTTGTGGCCTGTGTTTGTGGTAAATTTGTAGGTATTGAACTTAAACGTGAAAACCACTTAGACGATGTATCCGATGCTCAAAAAATTGTAGGTAGAAAGATACGTGATGCAGGTGGCATATGGATCGCTACTGATGATAGTGAAATTGTTGAAATGTTGATGATTAAAATTACAGGTGTTGACAAATGGAATACATAGAATATCTTCAAAACCGACTGCCATATCAAGCAGCCGGTGTTCCTTTTCTTTTAGAGCGGAAACATGCATGTCTGTATTACAAACCAGGCAAAGGTAAAACATATCCTTGCATTGAGGCAACCCGTGATATTGACAAAAGTATGAACGGTAATGCACGAGTTCTTGTAATGTCTACGGCAGGCGCAATACGAGACATGTGGAATGTTGAAATTGTACCACAAAAGATAATGCCAAAGAACACAATGTATGTTACATTCTCGGCGGCAATACAAGAGAAACGAAAAGTTGAGTTAATTAAACAAAGGTGGGACGTAATAATTATTGATGAGTGTCACAGAATTAAGGCTCACAATAGTCAGATAAGTAAACTTTGTTTTACAATTTGTAAGAAAGCAAGATTTGTATTTGGTTTGTCTGGTACACCTGTCGGTAATACTGAGTTAGATGTCTTTTGTCAATTCCATAATATGCATATCAGTTGGTTTGGTGACATTTCGTATAGTAGATTTGTAGATGAATGTTGTGACGTAGATAAAAAGTTTATGGGTGGCAGAATGTTTACAGAAGTACTCGGAATAAACCATAGATACAGAGCAGGCTTTGAGGCAAATGTTGCAAAATATTCTCAACGTATTGATTATGAAGATGATGGAAGTATGCCAGAATTAAGTGTGGAAACTGTTAAACTTCCATTTGTAAAAACAAAAGAGTATAAAGACACAGAGGAGGGCATCATCAAACTTGCAGATTATGAAACAACGATGGCTAAATTAAATGCAGTTAATAAAATGCATCAGGCCGCGAATGGTTATTTGTATATTCCAAAAGATGGTGGTGGAAATCAGGTTGTTGAATTTAAACATAATGATAAACTTGATTGGATTAAAAACAATGTACGAGATGATGAGAAAGTGGTTATTGTTTACAGATTTGTTAAAGACTTAGAGGATTTAAGAAAGGCGTTTCCGAAATCTGTAAACAATGTAGAAGATTTTAAGGCAGGTAAAAGTAACAAATTGTTATTACAATGTAGTCAATGTGAAAGTTTTAATTTACAAATGTGTAATAGAATGATTTTCTACACACTTGACTATTCATTTATTTCATATGACCAAATGTGTAAACGTATATATCGTATGGGACAAAAGTTGCCGGTTAAAATACAAACGTTGATTTTTGATGGTAGTATTGAAAATAAAATATGGAGTGCAGTTAGACGTAAAGAGTCACTGTCTAATTTATTTATGTCAATCAAAGGAGACCTGTAACAAATGGACGAGATGTTTGCAAGACTTAACAGAATTTATCCGAACAGTGGTTATGTACGTATTCCGAGATATAATCCACAACAATGGGAAACAAGAGAGTATGACAGTAAGTTCGATACAAAGGGACCTCTAACAAAATGGAAAACTCAACCACTGAGTTACGAAGAGGCAGAACAACTTGTTGAGAATGGTGAACGTGTTGGTTGGATTGTACCAAAAGGAATGGTTGTTGTAGATATTGATAACGCAGATGATGAGCGTTCACAAGAAAAACTTGAAAGTTTGTTACAAAAGTGGGAGGTAAATTATTCATACAATTATACTTCTCGTGGAATGCATATCTTGTTTACAGACCCTACAGAAATGGTCACGAGTGATAGTCATTGTAAATGTGCACTTAACATTGACATTGACACACGTGCAAATAAGACAGGTTACATAATCTTACCTTGTAACGATCCACATCGTAGATGGGGTAAATGGAATGATTATGTTGAACCGTTACCTTACTTTTTAAGACCATTGATGAAAGATAGTACACCGTCATTTATTGGTTTACAAGATGGTGATGGTAGAAACAATGCATTATTCAAGTGGAGAACGAAACTTGAATGTACAAAGAAATTGACAGCGGAAGAGATTGAGAAGTCTATACGTATAATAAATGAGTTTTTGTTTTCTCAACCGATGCCAAATAATGAGTTATTTAAAACGGTACTTCGTGAAAAGGTAGACGTTGAGGACCCTGGCAAACTGTCAAAAACAAATATTCACAACGAACTTGCTGAGAAATTGCTTGGTAGATATGATTTAATTTATTATGGAAATACATTTTATAAATTTACCGGTTCATATTATAAAAAGATACCCGATAATGAAGTAGAACATATTATCCATTTTGAATTGTCAAAGAATTTATCTCGTAATGCACGTAGAGAGATTACAGAATTTCTCAAAATCAAAGCACGTGTACAAGATGATGACATGAACAAAGACTGGCACAAGATAGCAGTAGAGAATGGTATACTCAATCTTGTAACAGGTGAACTTGAAACACCGAATAAGACGGATTATAATACAATATTTATTCCATGGAGGTATGAAAATAATCCAGAGGCGTCACCTCGAATAATGCAGTTTATGAAAGAGATTGCAAACGGTGACATAATAAAGATAAACTTTTTGTATCAAGTTGCAGGTTATACGTTATTGAAACGCAACATGTTTGAAAAGTTCTTTATGTTTCAAGGTGAAGGTCAGACTGGTAAATCAACATATCTCAATTTGTTAGAAAAACTTGTAGGTGTAGATAACACATCTCACACAGGTCTTGTAGACATGGATAGAGATTATTACCTTGCAGAAATGGTTAACAAATTGTTGAACATTGACGACGATGTAGTTGATGGAAGAGCACTTGAAAACACGGGCAGATTTAAGTCCATTGTATCTGGTAACAAAGTTACAGTTAGACAGATATACAAAGACCCAATGGTGTATAAACCTTTTGCAACATGCTGTTTCTCTTGTAACAAATTGCCAAAAATTATGGACAGAACGTCAGGTTTGTACAGACGAATTGTTTTAATTGAATTAAATCACAAGGTTGAAAATCCAGACCCCACATTCATGTTGAAAATAACAAATACCGATATGGAATACTTCTTGTTCAAAGCGGTAGAAGGTATTCGCAAAGTTATTGAGGAAGGTCACTTTACAATAAATCAATCTGAGCAAGATCTGTTGAGGATATTTAAATGTAGACAAAGTCCTCTCAATGAGTGGTTATATGAAATGGATATAACAACGGGTGATTTAGTCAATAAACCTTGTCTATCGATGTATGGACAATTCCAAGAGTGGGCACAGACAAATGGTCACGCAAGACCAATGACTGCAACTTCATTTAGAGATGACGTCTGCGCATTATATGATTTAGAAACATCGTTCATTATAGTAGATGGACAAAAGAGTAATAAGTTACAATTTATAAAGATTGGTGACTACGATGCAAAATTTAAACCGTTTTAAAGGAGTATAAATGATTGAAAGATTTTTCGACTTTGAGGTAACGCCTAATTGGTGGTTACTTGTAACAGGTGACATGCCTGCAGACCGAGTCTTTGATGAAACTATTAAAGATACGTTTACAATTATATCAAGCGATATGCCTGATGCGAGAGAACGTATGATTGAAGTCTTACGTGAACCTGACCACGTGATGATTGGTTACAATATTAAATATTATGACTTGATGATTGCGAATGCAATATATCAAGGATTTAGTCCTCAACAGGTTAAAATTGTAAACGATTTAATCATTGACCCTAAAACAAAGTTTGCATCAAAAGAACACATTCGGTTACAATCATTTGCAAAACGTAGAATGCCAGATGTAGTGTATCAAGATTTGTTTGATGATGACAACGGTGGTTCACTTAAAGACAAAGAGGGTTTACTTGGTCTGAGTGTGTTAGAAAGTGAAGTAGATTTTAACACTGAGAACATGATGCAAGAACAAAAAGATGATATGACTTATTATTGTAAGCATGACGTCTATTCTACAATGGAATATTTTGTACGCATTCGAGAAGTAAATATTAAAGCAAAACTTGCAATCAGTAAAGCGTTCAACATTCCGATTGAGACGTGTTACAAATACACAAATGCTCAGGTCTGTGCACTCGTTCTTGGTGCAAAGAGAACGAACTTTGCAGATGAACTTTGTGATAGTGTTGAGTTACCAGAACATTGTAGACAATATATTTACGATGCACTCGGTACAAAGTTGGTAGATGAGATACGGAACAATCCGTATTACTTCGATGGTAAAAGTGAGAACCCTAAAAGTAAAACAATCGAGGTAAATGTATTTAACAACGTCGTTACATTCGGTAATGGCGGAGTTCATTCTTATTTAGCAAAATGTTTATATGTTGAAAGTGACGATGAGTGGGTAATGGTTAACCTTGACGTTGCATCATTCTATCCATCGTTGTTAATATTCTTCCGATTGCTTAGTAGAGCGGTTAAAAATCCTGCATACTTCAAAGAGATTTTTGAAGAACGACTTAAACTTAAAGCAAAGAAAAATAAAACCTTTGACGATGATTTATTGCAACAAGCATATAAACTTGTCTTGAATACGACATACGGTGCGAGTGGTAATAAGTATCTTGACCTTTACGACAGATATCATTGTTTAAGTACTTGTCGAGTTGGTCAATTATTGTTGACAGCTCTTGCTGCAACTCTTTACAAAAAAGTACCAGGTTTCCAAGTTATTCAGAGTAATACAGATGGTATACTTGCATACTTCCGTAGAAAGGATTATGACCTTGTTAAAAAACTTTGTGATGAGTGGTCAGAAATGACACAAATGTTACTTGAATACGATGAGGTTGAGAAAATCTGGCAAAGAGATGTTAACAATTACTTGTTGATCAAGAAAGGTGGTAAACAAAAATCGAAAGGCGGTTGGTTATCTACAAATATTTTGAATATTGGTTATGCGACAATATCTGGTTTGTCTGGTTTTGTTGCTGCAAAGGCGGCGAAAGAATGGTTGTTAAACAAAAAGAATATTGTAGAAACAATTGTCAATGAACGAGACCCTTACAATTTCATGTACTATTGTAAGAAAGGTCCCACGTACTCTGGCGTAGTACAAAGAATGAGTAATGGACAAGAGATTAAATTATTTAAAGGAAATCGTGTCATTATGACGAACGATGAACGTTATGGTTGTTTGTATAAAACCAAACGTAATAATAAAACAAATTCTTTGTCTTATACCAAGATGCCTGAAATTGGTGAACACTGTATTGTTGTCAATGATGACGTTAAGAAATACAATATTGACGAACTCAAACCGAAGATTGATTATATGTTTTATATAACCGAAGCACTTGATAAACTCAATATTGAGTGGACAGAATTGAAAGATGGTAGTTTAGTTAAAACTCATAAATTTGATTATGAAATCTAATCTAAAACTGCATATGAATGATTTTAATATATAATATCATGATGAGAATAATTCTTTCGATTAAATATTCATGATGAAAATATTATATATTAAAATCAATTAAATTACAAGGAGGTATACAATGTACTTAATACTTGACGAAACATTTTTACCATATGAGTATGACGATATCGAAGATGTTTACTGTCACATTCGAGATTGTTGTAATGGTTTAAAGAATGCACTAAGGTTTGTAGAAAAAGACGAAGGGCACCTCGTAGTGAGATGCCCCGTGTCTGGGAAGTATCTGGCAATTGATGCAGATACAAAATTGGAGATAGATAATTTGGATAAACTGCTTAGGAAACGAAACCTTTATCGCCCTTAAAGACACCTTTACTTATACCAAGTTTCTTCAGTGTGGAATATTCCGATGCATTTGTGTAATACTTATGACCTTTGGAAGTCCATGCATATATTTTTGCATAGATACCGTTATTGGACATTATACGTTCGATAACGGTTTTTCTTTGTTCATCAGTCATTTGATTGTATGACAAATTCTTTCTTAAAACACCTTTGTCATCTTGGACATCATATCTCGTACGATTATTTATAAAGGCTTCTAAGTCCGTCTTGTTTAATTCACCATACTTTGTATTCAGTGCAAAGAAATCTACTTTACCAATGTCTTTGTATTCACCTGTCAATTGACCTTTGTTTACACTTAAGCTCATTGCAATCTTTTCTGCTTTTGTATAAACACGAGGTTGAATTTTAAAAGGTAACCATTGATTAAGTATGTCTATTGCAAAGTCTGCAAAGAATGGTAAGCCATACGTGCTCTGTACCTCACCTGTGTATGGATTGATTTTCTTAGGTAGTGCATATGCTACACCCGGTATTTGTGCTGCAAAGAATTGTAAATTACCAAGAAAACCACTGTCATATTTGATATCAAAATTGTACAATAGTTTCGAAAACGATTTTACAAAGTTAGGTATGAACGATGTTAACAAATTATTAGTCTTATCAAGTAACACATCCCACACAGAGTCTGAACCGTAACTAAACATATTTGCAATATCATTAAACCAACTGTCTTCGATGAGTGCCGTAAATGTCGCCTCAAGTACTTCCATTGCGTTACCCTTGCGAGGGTTCATTAACTCTGCACCTACAATAAATGACGAGGTACCAAAGATATTTGCAATGTCAACATAAACATTTCCGAATTTAAGTTTCAGTTTATCATCTTTGTCATCTACACCTACTACGCCGAGTGCACCGAGTAACATACCCAAGCCCATTACAAAGGAACCAATGATACCTTTGCCTATTCCACGCTTTGCCATCGCTTCTGCAAATCTCGGTGACATAACAGGTTCACCTTTCATACGTCTGTTTTCAAGGTCTGTTATTGTCTTTTCAACTTTGATAAGGTTTACAATGTTTTTAGCTAAACCGAGAGGTGTCCAATTAAGACTTTCAACAAACCAGTTCCACGCACTCGGCATAAACGGGAACAATAATTTATAACCGAAGAATGCTTTTGGCGCTCTTTCACGGAACTTAGCTTCAATGCTATTAAACACATTGCTACGATGCATATAATCCATTGCCGCACGAGTATATCCCTCTGCTACAATTTCAAGTACCTCTGAGGTTTTACCATGGTCAATATCAACCTGTTGCTGTTCTAACAATTTGCCAATGTATCTAATTGCAGTTTTTCTTATCCATAAATCGTCCGTCTGAAACTTAAATATGGTGTTGATAATTGTATTCATCATATCTTTGTTATAGGTATTGTTATATGAGATTTCAGTAGCAATACCTGTTGCAATCATGTCTACAATTAACTCTCCACCTACATTCATTTGCGCTCTTCTCGTATCATACTTGCTAAGTCCGTCACTTATTAGGTTAAAGAAACCACTGTCCAAGAACTCCGTCTTTACAAAGTTGGCAGTCTTTTCACTAACTTTTACACCGGTGATTTGGAACTGCTCAGGTCTGGTACTTTTCTTTGTTACAAGATTGCCGAGGAAGTCCGCAAGTTGATTACCTTTATACAACATTGCATTCGACACTTGATTTCGTACTGCAGTCGCTGGATTAGATAGCATCATTGCTTTTTGGAATTTGAGTATCTTATCCATCAATGAAACTTTGTTACCTTTGTATCTCTTCAATGCATTGTTATACAATTTACGTTGTGCATTTTCAATAGTTTTAAGGTTACCCGTTTGAACTGCTTTACGTAGTTGTGTTACTTCGCTATCCTCAAAATCTATACCAAACTTACTGGCCATCGCCTGTATAATAACTTTGTTAGGATCCACCCTTCGCATTACCGACCTCCACGTCGAGAGTTCAGTAGCAGAGATGGTGGCCTTTGTTTTAAGTATATCTTCTGCACGTTCAACAAAGTAAGGGTCTAAGTCGGGATACGCTTTGTTTCTATACTGTTCTACAAAATAGGCAAGTAACAAGGTTTCGTATGCCTTAAAGTTACGTAGACTTGCATCTGTTGCGTTTACAAGAATTGCACCGTCATAGAAATTTATGATTTCCTCGATGTCCGATGTTGTGATACCGTTGAGTATATCTGCATTCATTTGATAGAATTTCTTTGCATTGATACGAGTGTTATAATCATTTTCTGTTGCAAGGAATTTAACCGTTGATTTACGATGTTCATCAAATGTACTCTCGAGTATCATCTGCAACTTCTCAGGTATTACATGCTGTGACTGAGTGGTAAATTCACGAGTCTTTGTTTCAATTATTGTTACTTCTTTTTCATCTGCTTTTAATTTTGCAGACCTCAATTGTTGTTTCTGTTTTGCAATCGTTTCATTTGCTTTACGCAGACGCTCCTCAAGTTGTGCACCTTTCTTTGTAGTAAAACTACCTCTTTGTAAACCATCACTTATAAAACGTAAGTCATCACGTAATGCCTCAAGTCTGGGGAATTCTTTTGCGCCTGTTTCAACATTTGCATAATACTCAGGTTTTAATTTATGAGTTTCCTCATCAAAGTATTGTTTGTATTTATCTGGTAGGTTCTTCCATTGTTTGTTTGATATCCAATTTGATATCGTTGTACCAAGACTCTTGATACGTGTTACAAGATTTTTACGAACATTTTTAACAGGTAACACAGTGTCATTTTCAACCGCAGCATCTGACAATTTTGCACCTTCTTGTTTCGCGATAATCTTCTTGTATCTGTTATCAAGGTCTTCTTGTGACATGTTGTGCACTTTGTTATAGATACTTTGTGCAACTTGATAACGTTTCTTTTGTGAATAAGTTTTCCAATCGGTGTGTTGTGCACGATATTTTTTACCATAGTAATCAATTAACACATCGTATTTAACACTGTTCGGGTCATCTGCGACACGCTCATCATACGCTTGGTCAAAGAAATCACGTCCACTCTTTTCATCGGCAACAACATCGAGTCTTGTACCAGCATCTTCACCAGATTTACCACTCTTTGTAGCCTCATCAAGTGAGCCTGCACCTTTCTTAACATCTGCAGTATCCCAATGTTCACCGTATTTATAAGACATTGCGATCGCTCTTGCAGTTGCAATTACTCTTGCGGCACTGTCAATGGAACCGTTCATCAATCTCATTGCCAATGTACGCATGTGATTTTCATCAATGTCGAGTGGCTCATATTTGAATTTCGGTTCACCATTCTTTTTATAATCTTTGTTATAAACCCTGTGTTCAAAAGCATGCTCTAACAATTTGTCAAGTTGTGCTTTTAATGCAGGGTTTTTCTGTGCCTTCTCGAACAGTTGAGTGAATGCCTCAAGTGTCATAGGTTTGCTAGCTTGTTCACTCATACCTGCCTGTTCTAATAATGCATTGAGTGCATAATAGTAACGGATATCAAGTGCAATAAACTTTTCTAATTTTGCTTTTGTATCAAGTATGGTGTTCTTGAAGAAGTACTTGTTTATGAGATTAAATGTGTATTCATTCATCTCATCGTGTGAACGGAAATATTTGTCAATGTCATAGTATGAAATCTCACCTTTGACAATCATTTCATACAATTCGGGTTCTGTACGAGTAGGTGACGCCTCTTTGATAAACTCTTGCATATCTTTTGCAATATATCTACCAACATAATACTTTAAGTTAGTATCACCTGCCATTTGTTTATTGACATAGTTACGTTCACTGTCAGGTCTTTTTACTGCACCACGTTTATTTTTGCGCTCTTTAATAGCAATCTCTTTGGGTTGTGAACCAATTACTTCATCTTCACTCATTGCAAATTCTTCTGCAACCATGCGTTTGCTAATGAATTCGTCAACCTCTAAATTGAATTGGTCAAGTGTTCTGTCAATGAGCATTTCAATATCTGCAATATTGTTCTTTCTGTTATTCAAACTTGCAAAATATTTATAGTCACCTGTTGCGACGTCTATCGTAATACTAATGTCACCAAGTGATTTAAGTTGTTTTACAATAGTATCGTACTGTGCCTGAGTATAATTGAGTGGCATACGTACGTATGCTCCTGAAACGGTGTATTGTACAAGAGGCGTAGTCCTAAGCAATCTGTAACCTTCACGTGTAGGATTACGTTTTAACGCCATTGATAAATCGCTATTGTACATAAACTCATTATTTGTACTTGACTCAATTGTACCGTCTGACAATACAACGCTCACTCTGTCTTTTACAATGTTATCACTCTGTTTGAATTTAAGTTTACGAAGTATTTCACTATTATCGGTCTGCGTCGTCACCGCCTCTGCGTAACTGATTTTGTACATATCATCACCATCGATGAGTGTTGTACCTTCAATCTCATTTGCAACAGTGAGTTCACCAAGGCTCATTGCAACTTTAACTTCTTTTGCTTTATTAACCTGTTTACTTGACAAGAGTGCCTCATCAAGTTCTTCACCAACGTAACCGATTATATCACTCGGTTTAAGTGTACCTACGTACAGTACGCCGCGAGTTGTGTTATCACGCATCTTTAACCAACTCATCGCCGTTTCACCAACGGCTACGGACAAGAATACATCTTTATAGACACCGGAAGTAATCTGCATACGTGCATAAGGCAAGGTCATATTCATAAACGTTTCAAATGATACGCCTGGTGCAAGACTCAAGTGCATAAGTTCTAACATTTTTTGTCTTACTTCCGGTGTAATCTTGTCATACAATTTACGTTTTACTTTTTCATCAATGAAACCGCCGCCAAATTCTTGTGACCAATACTCATTCGTTATAGGCCAGAGTTCACGTTTAAGTTCACCGTACCTTACTTCTTGGTCGTCTGTACGTACGTTGTCACCGCTCTCTACAAGATTGTAATATTCTTGATATTCTTTCGGACTTAACAATTCTGTGTACACATCATTGTGTCCATGCACAGGCATCCGAAACTCATCATATGCTTGGTCATTGAAAAAGATTGTGTGTCGTGTTCCCCATGGAGTTACAACGTCGGCAGCAAAACCTGTGTTATTTACTACAAGAGTAGGCACAAATGCAACCATGTCACCTTGCAAATTTGCAATATGCTCACCAGATGTATTGTACAAATACCACTGAATAGCTCGAACTTTATCTTTTCGCTCTGTCACGTATGAGCCATCACCACGTTTAAACACATCTGGTGCATGCTTTTCAAAGTCTGCAATTAAGTTATCGTCAACGTTAAAATTAAGTGTCAAACCTGGGTTCATTCCATTTGCCATTTGTATCGCATGTTGGAATTCATGTAATAATACAAATTTAAAGAATGCATTACTCTTAGTTTTTGTAACCGTGATGGTATTTGTTTGACGATTGTATGTTCCTGCATTTGACTTATCGCTTACAAGAATGACTTTAACGTCTGCAAGAGGACCAACCAATCTATCACTTTTAATAAAGTAACTTATAGGTAAGGTAACTTGTTCCTTACCTTTTACGGTTTCGTGTTCACCATCTTTCCATGCATTATCCCAAATGGTGTTTGAACCACGGTCTGCGTTTCCAACATCGTCTTTGAGTTGACCATATGCATCTACAAGGTCTACGAATACATATTCACCATTCTGTAATTGAGTAATCGTTATTGTTTCATAATCTTGTAACAACAATGCACGCAGATACATAAACGTGGTATAACTATTTACTTTCTTGTAATCATCTTTTATTGCACGTTTAATGGACTCTTTTAAATATAAATCCGGGTTCTGTATAACTTGGTTAATACGAATTGTACTTCTGTCAATATCACTGAACTTTTCACCACTGATTAAGAACTCTGTGAAGTCACGCATTATCTTGTAATCTTGCGAAGGTATTAGATAAGAACCATTCTCCGTATACATTGCCTCTTGCATAAACCTTTGTACTTCTGAAGTATAATTTATGCTGTCTTGCATGTATATCTTCGCGGTGTCTTTGAGTGGTACGATTTTAACGGTGCCAACACTTTCATCCACAATTATATCAAAATTATATTGTGTCCACAGTTGAAATTGACCCCTAACGGTTAACAAAAGTGACTCATTGTCAACCTTGCCATAATTTGTCATGCATATGTCTACAATATGTTGAGGAAAGCGCATTGAGGAGAAAGACAACAAACTAAATTTATTTTCTTTCATGAACTCATTGAACCAGTTATTGCCAGGTGACAATTGTTTCAAGTAATATGAATCGTTGTACAGGGTGAAAAATTTACCGCTATATTCGTTATCAAGTATACCAAGACCTGCCGCCCGAGCATTTGCACTTTCAGAGTGTAACATTTTACATATTTGGTCTTTTACAAGTTTGTCTGCTTGCAAATAATTGATACGATTATTTATTACATTCCAATCTTCATCTGTTAACTTTTTGAACTCTTCATCACTGAGTATACGATTTGCAAGGTCTTTGCTATAACGTTTTGTTTTGATGAATTGTTTTTCAGTTTCAGTGAGCACTTTTAAATCATCATACCGTGCGTTCTGTTGATTGATGAGGTACTCAATGATTGGCGCCTTCATTGACTTCTGTACTTCTTTAACGACCTGTTGATATGCAAGTTTCTCGATATTCGTTCTTCCACTTGCTTTTTCTACAAGGTTGTCAAGCATAGACAAGAAGTTGTACATATCTTGGTCTGCGGTTGCAAGACACACTTTAAAAAACGTGGGATTAAACATGAGGTGCATTATCGCATCATTGTAATTTGCCTTACGTTTGTCTTGTATATTTTGTTTATACAAATCAAAGATACGTCTCATCATATCTTTGTTAAGACGTTGACGAATGTTCTTTACAATTGTCTGAGTAGCGGTGCTGCGAATAATACCAACATTGTCATATGTATTGAGAATGTCGGGATTGATGAACAATGTATCACCGATTACAATAGGTCTATCACCATCTGTCAATGCCACATTGTCGACATTCATATCATCGGCAAGTTTTTTCATTTTCTTGCCATTCTCAACATTTGGCATGTCTGCTTTCTCAATGAAGTCAGCAATCTTCGTTATACCTGCGTCAGCAATCTCTTTTTGTACCTCATCATCGTTCAAAATAATTTCACTTATTTTAGAAATAGCATATTCGTGACCGAGTTTATTCAATTCACTCATCACATTCTGTGCATAATCTCTTGCATAATACGCACGCATCCGATTGCCAAGTTCGGACTCCGTTACAAAATCTGGTTCACTGATGACTTTGTTGTACATTCTTTCAATTAAATTATTTGCAGCCTGTACACGTTCATCACCGAGTGCATTATATGCTTTAGAGATAAGTACAAAAGAATTATACATTGCAGACATCGCTTGAGCACGTTCGTCAACAGACAAATTTTCATCAGCAATGAGGCGCATATAAGCGTCATTTAATTGTGCAATATTGGCATTATAAATCCACGATTTAATTTTACCAAACTTTTTATCGCCAATTTCAATTTTGTTAGTAGTAATAATACCGCCAATGTTCATGATGACAGACGATAAACCACCAAGTACGAATGCATCAAGCACGGTTTGAAAACTAAAATCCTCATTGTGAAACTCTTTATCGCTCATCGCCATGATTTCACTTATGAGGTACGAACCATATTCTTGTAAACCCTCTTCAAGACCTTCTGACAAAAAGTCATGAACAAATCTACCAACGAGACCGCCTTTAACGGCTTTAGGTGCAATTCCACGATACACTTTGTCCATGAACGAACCACCTAAGAATTTGTTCATGCCAAGTGTGATTGCATAATCAAGCATTGTCTGAACTGCAGCCTCGGTTACAATTTTCCATTCGTCTACCTTATCGAACGAGGGGTCACTAACTCTATCACCAACGCGTCCACCAAACATGCCTGTATAATATGCACCCTGTCCTACAACAGATGACAATGTAGCACCAACACCGAAACCTGGTAACATGATATTTGCCGCTATCATGATAGACGCTTCACCGAAACTATTTGCAAGACCTTGTACAATTTGACCAGCCTTGTTTAAATCACCATTCTTATTTGTATAATAACTATAATATGCAGCTTTACGTGCAATTTCACTCATGTGACCTTCTTGTCCGACATAATCTGCCCATGAGGTATTTATTTTACCAGTGCTTGCGAGGTCTATTGTGCTATCGGTTATGAAACCTAATACGCCTGCAAAATTATCGACAACGTTGCCTACACCTTCCACAAACCAAGATACAGGTGCACCTATTACGGTGTTAAAAACTTTTAACGCACCATTTCCGTTTTCCGAAATCTCTTGTCGCTGAACATTTGTATCATATTCAACCCAATCTTGGAACTGTTTACTTAAATAATCATACTCGGTCATTTGTACCTTTTCTTTTATTTTATTTGGTACGTCATTACCGTCGCTATCTTTTATAAATTCTGGAACGGTTCCATTTGGATTGGTGTATATTGGTACTTCAATTTCATACTCTTTGAGCTCTGTTCTATCTGCATTTGCCTCTGTTGCCAACATCGCATACCTCAAATCAGTGTCGGCACGACTGATATGCCACTTTTTGTCAAGTACATCATACGCAGGTAATTTATCAAATTGCGATACAATTCCGATATAACTATCAAGTTCACCACGTTTGTTAAATGTGTCCCAATCCTCTTGTTTAAAATACGCGTTATTTTTATACGTATTATAAAAGAAATCTGTCGGATTGAGAAAGTTTTGTTGTTTCTTCATGAGATTTGCCATACTTATACTCCTTTATTGCTCTTCACAATTATTATGAATATCTTATTATATATTTCACCAAGAAATCAATTCTCAATGATTTTAATATATAATGTTAACCTGATAAATATTTTCTCGATGAATTCATCATCGAGAAAATATTATATATTAAAATGCCTCATTCTACCGATAATTTCCAGTAGTAAAATCTATTTCTTGCTGACGTCGTTTCTGCATTGCGGCAGATGTAATCTGTGTCAACAAGTCATTATACCCTTCACGGTACAATCTCTCATACTCGCGTTTATCAGCAGCAGTTTCATGCCCTGCAGCAAGCATTCCAACTGGTCCGAGTAATGTGCCAATAATCCAATTTGGTACAAGATACTTGTCTGCAATCTCCTCTGCTTTTTCACCATCACCGATACTTTTAATAACCTTTGACAAGGTTTCTTTGGTCAGTCCATCTTCCTCAAATTCATCTTTTAGACCAAACTTATCAATTAAATCAAATACACTATCTGTAAGTTTATCACGATTTCCGACATCCATTGCTTCACTGAAATCTTTAAATCCTTGTTCAAGTTCACCTTTCGTTAATCCACCAAATCGTTCTGCAAATGCATAACTCGTATCAGTACTCGCCATACCGTACATTGTCTTAAATGTACCAGCATTTGTACCAGCCTCAGTATAATTCCAAGGGTTGTAAGACTGTGCCCAGTTCAACAAATCCTCGTCAGTTTGTGACAAATACTCACCAAAAGTGTAATTACCAGCATCTTTAAAGTCTTTGTTCCCTTGCAATCCATTGAGTTGATTTTCAATTCTGTCATACCAATCTACTCCTTTGAGTGTTAATTCATATTCGCCTGTGGGATTACCATTCTCGTCATACAATTCTCTGTACAAACCAGTCTGTTCACCTGCTTCATTTGTTGAAGGCATAAACAACTCATTCATTGTTTTAAGTCTAATCTCGGGATTATCCTCATCATCGCTGATGTACATCATGTCCTCAAAAATTCCACCCTCTTCAAAGTACTCAGGTTTATTTTCGTACAACCAATTCAGGTAATCATAATGTGCTTTGTCATATTTTGCGGTATACTCACCTTGTTGTGCAAGAATATCTTCGATTGCATCTTGTTGTTCTTGTCTCGCAGTCTCAATAGCACTTAATTGATTAGTACGATTACTTGCATACTGTTCATACAATTGAGTCAGCTCGTTATCTGCACTGGCACCGAGTGCTTTCGCACCAGCACCGATATATCCACCGTTTGCAAGAGCAGCCCTATTTTGCAAATATGCTGCATACGCCTGTGCAGACGCGTCTGTATAACTCTGTTGCAATTGCTGTTGAGCTTGTGTCGCAGATGCGTCTACTGAGTTAAGTGCATTCTGCCACGTCAACTTATTGTTATAGTCACGGTTCATGTTTTTAAGTTGACGTGCTGCACTGTCAGAAGTTAAAACCATTCCTTGCATTATCTTACCCTCTCTGTTATTCTATATTTTATCGCAATGTCAGGTGTCACAAAATAAACGGGGTGTTTATCCATATCGTCTGAACCTATCTCAAATTGGAACGCATTCGTTTTTACAAAGTTGACGCGCTTAATCAATGTACTAAGTTCTTCAATTTCGTACGATACAACATCTGTGTCTTGCAAATTGTTTAAATTACGATAATTCTTAAACCACAGTTTGAAACGCAATTTATTACCTACCTGAGACGTTATCACTGACAGTGAGCGAATGTGTTTGTAATTATTCGGTGCATCGAAGTGTAACTTCTGACTCTTAATGTGCCACTTTATTATATGAGTATCTAAGTCATGTATCTCATCTGCACCGAAGTCGTAGTAATACAAATTGCCATCAACTACAATTTGCAACTGTGAGTCGTTGTTTACAAGAAACTCAACGTTACCGATATTCGTCCATTTCCACCATGATGATTTTCTTGCGTCAAGTACAAACATTTGATTTTTATCTTGTTGATATACAAAGATGTAATCCTTAAATTGATACAATTTGATTGGGCCTGTTGCAAATTCATAATAATCAGTCATTATGTTTTCGCTAAGATATGAATACGTCTGCTCAGTTGATTGTACAAAGTCTTGATAGGTGAGTGCGGTTACACCTTTTAAATTTGCAAGTACAATTGTTGAACCGTCATAGTTTAACAATATGTCTGCACCTTCTTTACAACCAAGTTTTAATTTTGTAGGTGTTAACAAATAGAGGTGTATTGCATTTGTACTATTGCTGTCATCATATTGTAACTCATACACATTATCTTCAAGGAATATACCAAGTGACGTCTGTGAAAATACTACAAGATTGGTGACAGTGTCCTCAAAGATTTTATTATTGTCTACTGGAAAGTACAACAATTCTTTCGGTTCTGCGTTACCACTATAATAAACCTTTTCATTTATAGATATAACGTCATCTATAAAGTTTATTACATGATTTGGCAAATAATAATTAAACTTGACGACGGGATTACCGTCGCTGTCATAGTCTACATTTTCATAATACTCAACATAAACTTTTTCATCATACGTTGAACTGTATATGACAACTTCGCCGACGGTGTCCATTTTTGTATACACAATTATGTTGTTGTCAAAATACATAGGTTTAACTACACCTGTGTCTGGCGTCAAATAATCAAGTAATTGTTTATTGTAATAATAACCATTCTGTACCAACACATTGTCATTATCAATAGACAATTTGATACCATTATTTGCTTGAACATTTGACGGAAAATCTTTCTCAGTAACCGTTCTATCAAACTCAATCGGGTAAATTAATCGACCTGAATTGTGACCATCACCTGTAAATGTATATTGTAATACATAGTCACTCGCATTATAATCTTCGTACAATGCTGCATTACTCATGACTGCGTCGAACCACTTAAACCCAGACCATTGAGCACATTTAACGGTAAGTGTACTACCTGCAAGTCTGGACACGATGTCAAATGTACCTGTTATCTCAACAGTTGTGCTTGTTACAACATCTACAAAATAGTATATTGTAGATGTGCTACGCTTACCTTGGTCCACGTAATAATAAGGCTCCATGTTATTGTTGAGTATTGCCATGCACAGTCCAGAGTATGAACTATTTGAAAAGTTTTTACCACCGACGACAATGTATGACAAATTATTTGAAATTTGTACATTCATTTTGCCTTTTATACCTGCTTCCCAAGAATTACTGAATGCACCAATGTCTACTACAAGGTAGGATTTAACCACACCATTTGCATAAATCAATAACACCCAACCAAGTTCATTTTCATAAGTTGTCGGTGTACCCGATTGCGACCACGTTTTACTTGTATTTGTAACGGTGGTGCATTTATATTTACAAGGTACAAGATACATTGCCTTGCCTGTTTCCGGACTGCAACCAAATGGAAATGGTACTTCACTAAAATCCGATTGCAATATAATGTTACTGTATTCTGCGTTAGCAAAACGAGGTGTAGTAGATATTTCTACATTACTATTACAACGTATGTTTGTAGGTAATGTGTAAGTTATCTCTGTCCACCCGAGACCTACAAGGTTGCCGTTAAGTGGCATCGTGTACAAGGTAGTTGCACTCGTGTCTACAAGATACACCGCACTTCCATCTTCTGACAAAGTAGGTGCCCTACATGTGTCCGACGGATATTGTACCTGTATAAAATTTTTACCAGTCGTACTAAGATAACACACGTTTCCAGTATCGTTATATGCAAGATAATAATACACTGTCCCAACCTTGACGACTTGTACTTCATCAATATCAAGTGTTTCAGAAGGTTTAACAAACATCTTATCCATGTTAGGTACAAAGGTGGTTTCCATTGTTACCCAGTCACCATTTTCATCTTTATACGGAAGAGTTATTGTTACCTTTTTATTTATTAAGTCTGTGGTCGGTGTACCTGATACCCCATCAAAAATATATTGCACCCTGTAACTACCTGTAAATAAGTTTTCAGAAGTGTTTTCAACAATTGATGAACCTTGATGTATTTCAGTTATTGGTACAAAGACAATGTCTTTCGGTAACAACCACACAATCTTTTTCTCTGGGTCAGTTTCTGTATAGTCAATGTAAAACGCCTCAATACCGGTGTTCTCAAACACAATGTATCTATTCTCATGCCACAGCATGTTTACTTGACTTGCTACAGGTCTGTAATACTGATGCCCTTCGTATAAGAATATAAGTTCATACCTAAAACCAAAACTTACGTGATAGAATACAAGATTGTTTATCTTGAACACGTTGATAATTTTACCACCTTTAAGGTCTACCGCCTCCACTCGTTTTACAGGTGGTCTCGTGCGAAGTTGTTCGTCTTGGTCTACGTACACATTCTCTGCCTCTTCAAAGGTTTGTTGGTCAATCGTAATGTAATTTTTGTTACTACAAATTCCTTTAAATTCTGCAAAGTTAAAGTACTTTTCTTCAAGACTTCCAACATTCACACTGAGTGGTTCTCTGTTTAGCGTTCTTCTCATTATTCCCACCTGTGATGAAACTTCTTGTTGCTGTAATACAAATCATCTGTAATACGTGCAAGAAACATTTCATATTCATTGCGATAAATTTGTGCCTTTTGCTCATCGTCAATCTTGAAACACTGACTCACAATGTAAGAAGGTATTGCATCAAGTATATCTTGCGGTATGTCCAACTTCACATTGTCATCTGTTTCTGGCAAAAACTCAAACCATTTTGCATCGTACGAAATATGATAGTTGCCACCTTTGAAAAATATAATTTCACAATTACCATACGTCTTGTATTCATCATCTGTTGCAACAACCATGCGATTACAAATTTCAACATAATTATCTTGGTCACCGAATGATACAAAGTCCTCAGGCATTCTTACAGGTTGGTTTACAAAAGAGTAATAATTGTACGTATCCCATGCATCTTTGTGCGCTTTGTCAAAGTTCTCATACTCACATTTGCCCCAATGTAAGAAGTCCCAATTCGTTATGTCTTTGTATCTGTTCTGCAATATGCACATGAGGTGTGACTCTTCCACAACGTTAAACTGTGCATAAGTGTGTTTAGGTTTTATGCTACTTACAATTTGACCAAGTGCCTCATTTGCATAATATGGAAACTTATTCATTATCCCCATTTTGATTGCATCATCTGCACTCATGTCTAATTTTGCAAGGCATGCGTTTTTAAGGTATCCCCATGTGTACATATTTTACCTCTCAAAATTTTATTTATAAATGATGATTAAAACTGCATATCGTCAATTTTAATATATAATATTCGATTGATAGATATTCTATTGATTAAATATTCATTGATAAAATATTATATATTAAAATGCCTCATCATACCATCTTATAAAAGAGAAAGCCAGCCGACAAATGCCGGCCGGCCTTCCCTACAATAAGGTATTAAATTGCGATGGTGTGAACTAATTAAGAACTCGCTTTCGTGGTCACAGTGCCAACAACCTCAACAGGTCTGACAATGGTAGCCGCAGGAGTTACTTTCGTGAAGTGAGTGATGTCGTCCCACTTGCCAGTAGCACCAGCAGGGGTTCCCAGGTATACATAAGCAACACCTCTCCACGTCGCAACGTTGATATCGAAACGCTGACGTCCATCGTAGATGACACCTGCAGGTCTCTTCTGCCATACAACGTCAAGAGTAAGTGCAATACGTTCGGTAATTTCAAGACCGTGGTTTTCAGCATTGTATGCTTTATCTACAATGAAGAAACCCTGGCCTGCTTTACACTGAGGAATGTCAAGGAAGTAAGGAGAAACGTCAAGCTCCGCCCTCTTGTATGCGGGGTTGATCTGCAAGCTTTCACCTTGTTTGAACATATCCATGGAAAGTGCAGTTTCGATAGCCGCTTTCAAGTGAGGGTCGTTACCGGTGACAATTCTCTTTGCACCACTAACACCTGCATACTTGCCATTGTCATCTTTCAAATTTTCCATGTAAGTGATAACCTGATTGATAACATCACCAAGTTTAGCAATACGGGCCGGGTCGCTACCAAGGATATCAACATCTGCATAGAAACAGTTAGACTGCAACGATGCGGTGATGTCTGCCGCGGTCATGTTGTCACGTTTAACAAGAGTGTGTTTGCTTGTGAACAAAGGGTTCTTCGCTCCGTCGAGCGTACCATCAACCGTGTCTGCAGAAGTAAGTTTGAGTTTAGATTTACCCTCAGCACTCGTGCCCCAGATAACTTCCTCACCAAACGCTGCAGACAAAGCAGCTACACCGTACTCAACAATGTCACCTTGCCAACGTTTAATAAATCTGCTCGCATCGTCTTTCGCACGTCCAAGTTCTTGGTCCTCAAGCGTTTGCTGAGTAATGATAAAGGAACCTTGGAACGTTCTCGTACGATACGTTGCTGCGAAACCTTCGGCCGTGTTGAAGATAGGTCCAATCGCATAGTCGTTAGTTTCAGTAAAAGCGTGGTCAAAACCAATGCTCGAAACATAGGTACGCTGGAACTGGTCAAGAGTACCTCTGTTATAAATCATGTCAAGGGGATTGGACTTTTCCCAAGCCTCTTGCTGTCTGATAATCATTTCGTTAAGAGGCTCACGGAGAATGTTATACTCCGAACGAAGTTTCAAAGCCTCATCAACATTGATAATTACACCCATTCGTCTGTGCCTCCTTAAGTTCTATCGCTGCCATCAAGAACGGGGACTACATCGTCCCAATTCGTAATTTTGAAAAGTGCTACATGTTTCCACGTGGTCGTGTCAGCCGTCGGAGCAGTGGTTACAGTACCTTTGACCGTCGGGTCATATCTGTAATCTCTGTCCTCAACGGGAACGTGTCCATAACCAAGAGTCTGGTCGGACTGAGCCACAACGTGGGTAGCCGTTTTAGCGGTAACCTGGGCTTTCGTAGCTTTAACCATGGAACCGCGTTTAGCAACCGTACCATCTGCATTATACGTCGTGTTGGTCACCACTACAAAGTCGCCTCTCTTGCAATCATTGACAACGTCAATGTCAAGATATACTTCACGCTGCAGGTAACCAGTAACAAACCCTGCCATAATTGTCCTCCATTAAATGTCAATAGTTTTTTTATTAAGTTCCTCGTCACTCATGCCGGGATTAAATAGTTTCCACACTTTCTTTTCATCAGCGGTGAGAGGTCTTTTGTTTACCACAGGTGGAGGTGTACCGCCAGGTTCTTGCAAATGTGATGTCTCACCTTTTGCAACAGACTTACGTGCATTTACAATTAACTCTTCACCATGCAAAGATATGTAAGACCGTTTCAACGAACCAGTCTTTTTCCAATCTTCTACAACGTCCTTTGGCAATTGGTCAAGGGAGGTATAAGTCGTTCCTGTGAGAGCAGAGAGTTCGGAAAGCTCTTTCTTTGCAAATTCTTCAACTTGCTTTTGTTTGAACATTTCCAACTCTTTCATGCGTGGGTCTTCATTCAACCTTTTCTGTACTAACTCATCTACAACTGGGGCAACATCTTCGGGATTTAACCCTTTATCTTCAAGCAGCTTCTTTTCCTTTGCTTTTTGCATCTCTTCGTAAGACTGATACCCGAGTTCAGCTGCGATTGCATCTCGTTCCTGTTTACGAATTTTCTCCGTTTCCTGTTTCAACCGATGTGCAAAGGATTTCGTCTGGTCAACAGATTGAGGATCGTTGCCCTCGGTAGGTGGAGTTCCCTGAGGTTGTTGCTGGTCATTCGCAGGTGGTGTAGTCTGCTGGTCGTCTTTAAAGAGTGCCTCTAACTCTTCCAAAGAAAAACCGATGTTTGCACCGTCTGGCATGTTATTGCTCCTTTGATAGTTTTGTGCGAGTGTCGGATATCAGCCGTTTTGCAGCTCGTTTTCAATTCTATATTATAATGAAATCTCTAAGAATGTTACAATAGATCAGCTTATTTCAATTACAGAAGTACGTTTCTCTTCTTGCACACTCTTGACCTCTGGTTTTACAATAGGTTGTGCATCAACCGAAGGGACGTGTTCTATAAAAGGTTCTTCTTTCGGAGGTTGTTTACGCCACTCTTCAAGTAATTCTGACACTGTTTCTGCAATTGACAATTTCATCTTTGCGGCTTTGGCACCAGATATTGTACCGAAAAATAAACTTGTAAACAAGATTACAATGTTAAGTATCAAAGTGAGGAATGCGCTGCTGAGGTCACCTTCTACAAAGTTTACAGTCACTGACGCTGCTAACAGGGTAGATAACAATGAGGTGAATACTTTCCTAATTGCACCACTAAGGTGTTGGTGTTCAGCACTGTGTAAGTTGATTTTCATGCTATCGCTACCACTTACATTTAGTACGGACAATACCTCTCTCGCACGTTTAATACCAGACTTCGGATACTTGTGATGCTTGACTTTGTAGATTAACAATTTGTGGTCATGACCTCTGTAAGGTTCATTTGTGATTTCTTCAATAGTTCTGCCTGTTTCATCTACAACATCATCTAACCACGCTTGAACGTAATCTTTGTTGTACTGACGAATATAGGATTGAACCTCTGTTTGTTTCAATCCTTTTCGTGCAAAATAATATCTTCTGTGTACACTATACTTCTCATTTGTAATATCTGTTAACATTGACCTATCATACTCTGCACGATGTCTACTTTCCCAAACAATAAAATTAAGTACAAGAGCCACCATTGCAATGAGTGTTATATTCTTTACTGATGGATTGATGTCAACATTTGTTACAAATGACAAATATGCCATGATACCAAGAGCTGCGAGGAACAGCAGTGCTGTTCCCCACGTCATTATCTTGGTTATTAACTTTTGAGTACTGAAATTAGTTATTTTCTTGTTCACCGGAGTTGTCCTCCTCTTCATCTTCATACACGCCTGACGCATAACAAATGGCTTTAAAAATCATACCAAATATTACAAACAGAAGTATGAAAGTTGCGGCACCTTTAAATGCAATAAGTCCATCTACAATTGCTGTGATAAACAAATAGAATAATGCAAGGGCAAGTAAGACCGCGATAGCATTATAGGCATACAATATCAGTTTGGCTTTTCTCCACTTTGCCTCAGTTAATTTATCATCACTCGCACCGACAGCATAATCATGTTCACAAGAAAATACTTCTTTCTTTAACTTATCAATTTGATTGTTGAGAATATACTTTTTAATTACGATGAATGTGATAAGAATTGAACCTATACTTGCAAATGACCATTTAAATGCACTACTATGCGAGTCAAACAATTCGATACAAGTTATTACAATAGGTGCTATTATCACAAGAGCCATATAGACAAGGTCTTGCCACAAAGGCATTTTCAATTTCCTTGCTTTAACTTTCTTAGCCATAAGTCACCTCACAGTTTAACTTCTTCGGTAACTGCCTCGCCTACAATTTCCTTGATTTTGTCTTGGTCCTCTTCGGACAGTTTCTTGGTGTGAGAGAATTGACTGAGTACTTTGAGTATCATTTGGTTCTCTTCGTGAATTTTCTGCAGGTACTCTTTCTGGTTATCTTCCATCTGTGCAAGTCCCTCTTTGATTGGTTTCTCAATCTTTTCACTCACGTCAAGTTTAATCTTAGAGGGGAGTACTGCATTCTTAAACGATTGTTCAATGTACTCTTTGGAAACGTCAAGTTGTTTCTGAAACTCTTCCTTGTCATTCTTTGCTTTTGTTGCCGCACGTTTAATTGATTTAACACAATAAATCACATTTGCAATAATAGTTGCAAGAGATACTCCACAAAGAGACATTGACAATATCTGCATAATCTGTTCGCCAAATTGGTCTAACATTTATACCTCCTTTTCGTCTTCCAACGAACTAACCTTAATTTTAAGTTGTTCTACTTCTTTGTTGATGTCAGTTATTACAATTGTTTTGTCTGACAATTTGGCAATTGCATTTTCAAGATTACGAAGTCTATTGCCAAAGTCATCAAGCCTATTAGTTATCGACATCAGCATCTGTATAATCTGTTCATGTTGCAAAGGTGTCATTCTCCCTTCACCGCCTCGTTGTACTCAGTAGCCTTAGGTTCTTTGTGACCGGTTATAATAGCCGCCGCTTTGTTAAACGACTCGGTGTGGTCTTCCTCATCTTCAATAATGTTGTCGACCATCTTTGCAAGAACCTTTGCCTTAGCCTCATCATCTGCAAACAACTTAATAAGTGCTTGTTTTGCATACTGATATTGCTGAATTGTTTCGGCCTCTGCCATGAGCATTGCATTGAGTATACCACCTGTTGCTGCAAGTTTGCAACCACCATTGGCTACCGCATTCATTTGTTCATCGACAATCCATCTGACGTCCATTTAGTTACCTCCATTTATTTTAATACGACGCTTCAAAATCGTTGCATATGTTAGCATGCAATTGTATTGTGCATTTAACAATGAACGATTTTCTTCGTCAAGTTCAAGATATTTAGTACTTTTAATAAACTTATCTAAAGCATAGCATTTAGCCTCGAGTTCGTCTAATTCTTTCTTCATTCGGTCTACAAAAGATGTTTCATCAAAGCCATTATATTTGTCTATTAGTCTTTGTGAGTCACTTACAAATACTTCGACATCGTACGAACTTCCATCTTCAAGTGTTGCTTCGATATGCATGTCATACCATTCTTTAATAGTATCACAAAGCTCTTTTAAATTTTTACAATCAGGCAATATGCCTATAGGTCCTATCGGTCCTCGCCAACTCATTTAATCACCTCCGTAGCGGGATTTTACTCTTGCTCTTTTCGTATGGGGTTATAGTGGTACTACGATATCCTTAACTTCAGTATCTGAATCTAAAGAAACACTCATACCGACAGCTATTGCAGCTAATCCAGTTACTCCCATTCTAATGCAATACACGGGTAAATTGTTTCCGATAACACCACTTGCTGGAATTTGTTGATTAGCACTAAGACCTATGTTTGCATATACACTCAACGCGTTTGGATAGGCATTTGGATGTGATGTGAATATCGTAAAACCAATAACTGCATTTCCCGCCTCAATCGTTATATTATGCGCATACTTTTTAGGTGCAATTGAAATATCATTTTTATTTTTTATTTCACAAACTGCATTTGCTCCGCTGTGTTCTGTACATTTTGCAATCGCAAGCGTAAGTATATTTTTCGTGGGAGAAAGAGCGCGAAGCAAGAAATATTCGTTTACAAGTGGTTGTCTATTAAAATATGCGGAACCGAGATTTATTGTTCCTCCAACTACTGGCGGGTCTGTAACAGGCGCAGGAATAAGCATTTCAACAGGCATAGGGAGTACTTGATGATACTCGCCACTTTCCATAGAGCCGTCGGCTTCGAATTCGGCAACGCCAGTGTACGTAACTTCATTTCCATTGGTTGATACGTTTATCGAGGTAGGAGTCTCAAAACTCACGTAGTTCGGCAGAGGACCTGCGGGGCCCTGGGGACCCGTATCGCCTTTAGGCCCTTGGATACCTGTTATATCTACAACAGATTTATATTGGAATGTAGCATTGCTACCTGAAATTGCAGTACATACACTGTTGCAATCATAACATTTATTAGTTGAAGTATTTAAGAAAGGGAATCTTAATACATCACCTACAACAGGTGTTCTGTTAAACGAATTTGTTGGAAATGTAATTGTTGCATTTACGGTAGGTGTTGTAGTCCATTCACACCTTTGCGAATATACGAGGGCGGGTAAACCTGTTGCACCAGTAGGTCCTTGAGGCCCAGTTGTACCGGTGTCGCCTTTGTCACCTTTTGCACCTTGTGATACAAAGAGTTGCCAATTAGTCGTATCCGTAGGTAACACACCTGTTGAACTTGCTACAATACAAACGTAAGCATTACCATTGTAATTTACAAGGTCATTACGAACATACGTTGCACTATTTGAATAAGTACCTTTTGCATTGATGTTTGCTACTGCGGTGGGTCCTGTAGGTCCTTGAGGACCAGTATCACCTTGAATACCTTGGGGCCCTTGTGCGCCCCTCTCGCCTTGTGGTCCTTGAGGGCCTTCAGGTCCCTGAGGTCCAGTCGCACCTTTTGCACCAGTATCACCTTTATCACCTTTATTACCTTTCCAAGTTGCACGATAACCTATGGCTACATTACCAGAAGAAGTTGCGGTCAATACTGCAAATGCAAGAGCGTTGGTATCAACAATGATATCACCAACCTGTAACCAACCAATAGGTTGTGTTGCAAGAGATGAATAAGGAACGGTGGTACTTGCAGTGGTTAAAGATTTATTCGTACGATAAACACCAAGACCTCTAATGCCTTGGTCACCTTTGTCGCCTTTTGCACCAGTGTCACCTTTCGGTCCTACGGGTCCAGCGGCACCTTGTGCACCAGTGGGACCTTGAGGACCAGTATCACCTTTTGCACCGGTATCACCAGTTTTGCCTTTAAGTCCTTGAGGACCCTCAGGACCAATCGGTCCTTGAACACCCTGAACACCTTGAGGTCCAGTGTCACCTTTCTCACCTTTATCACCTTTAACGCCTTGGTCACCTTTAGGCCCCTGAGCACCTTGAGGTCCAACGGGCCCTTGTACACCTTGAGGACCTTGAGCACCTTCAACAGCAAACTGCATCCATGCATTAGGATTTGTATCAGGTTGTAACCCTACGTTGGCTGCAACCATACTTACGTATGCTTTACCATCGTAGTTTACAAAGTCATTTAGAGCATACGTAGTGGCGACGTTCCAATTACCTTTAATATTAAGTTCTGCAAGACCGGTGTCACCTTTATCGCCTTGTGGACCTTGGGGACCTTGCAAACCTTGTGGACCTTGGGGACCTTGAATACCCTGCAAACCTTGTGTACCGGTATCACCTTTCTCACCTTTGGGACCTGCAGGACCGGTTAAACCTTGTACACCCTGAGGACCCTCGGGACCACGAGAACCTGTTGCACCTATATCACCTTTGTCGCCCTTCTCACCTTTCTCGCCCGCGGGTCCTTGAATGCCTTGAGGTCCTTGTGGACCGACGGGACCGGCCTCACCTGTAGCACCTTTTTCACCAGGGTCACCTTTTGCACCCGCTGGACCGGCAGGTCCTACGAGACCTTCGGGACCTTGTTCACCCTGGTCACCTTTTTCACCTTGTTCCCCTTGAGGACCAACGGGACCAATGTCACCTTGATTTCCTTTCGGACCGGCAACACCTTGAATACCTTGGATACCCTGAATACCTTGCGGACCTTGAGGACCAACGGGACCCACGGGACCCGCAGGACCTGTAGGACCTTGTGCACCTTGTGTTGCAAAGAGTACCCAGAAACTTTCATCGGTTCCGGGAGTGACACCTTTGTTGTTATCGACCTTAGAAATATAACCATTACCGGAGTAAACAACAGTATCGTTCATAGAATAAACTGTTACATTATTCCAGGTACCTTTAGGATTTATATTTGCTACACCAGCCTCACCTTGTTCACCCTTAGGACCTCTTTCACCGGCAGGACCTTGTGCACCTTGAGGACCTCTGAGTGTACCGATATAAACAACTCTAACATTGTCAACAAATACACTCTCAATGTAACCGTAGTTACCATTACTACTAACATTCTGTGACATTACAAAGTCACCAACGTGAGCTTCACGAGGACCTGTTAAACTGGACTTCGGAATATCTGCTGTAGAAGTCAACGTATTAGAAGTCGTTAACCAAATATTACCGTCTTCACCGTCCGTTCCATTGATACCGTTTGCACCGTCGGTACCAGGTGAACCCTGAGGACCAGGTGCACCCTGAGGGCCGGTGGGACCAGTCGGACCTATTGCCCCAACGTCACCTTTAGGACCTGCAAGGTCAAATGCAGGCGTCATACCCGTTACTACTTGATTATCCGACATTTTATATTGTATCTGAAATACCTGACCTTCATGATACAAGGTTTCATCATTCATAATGTAATCCTTATCAAGCATTACAAAATCACGACTGGTAACTTCATCAAGAGGTTTAGTACTCCAAGTACGAAGTTGGATTAAAAGACTCGTTACAGGGTCTTGTACAATGTAACCAAGATACTGAGGTATTCCAACCTTTTGCAACGAACTAACTTTACCGTCTTGTGTAACGGTAAAGTCTTCATTGTCGAAACTTGCAATACCTGGGTTAGTTGTGTTGGCAATAGGCACACGTGTCACATTACCAGAGTCATCTGTTACAATTTTCTCAACTAAATCTGCCATGTTTCCTCCTAATTATTTGTAAGCACTCGCAATTTACTCGGTGCTTGAATAATTTCATCATAGTCAAATGCTACAATTGGTGCATCATAGTTTATATCTTTTACAAGGTCAGGTCTACAAAGTTTGACCTGCTCATACAAAGTACGATTGTCGGTAGGCGGTGTCTTGTCAGGGAACACTGATGTGTACATTGAGATTAAGTAGTCACTCATCAATGCACCACCTTTAATACTTATCTCATATGTATAATCTTGTTCTACCCATTCTGCAGTTTGTACAGGTAGGAAGTGTTTTGTAAACGTGAATGAATAAGGTTCGTACTTACTATCGGTTAGGTTATAACCATAATAATTTTTACCTTCGTCCACAAAAAGGAGTATAGTCGAATTACTACCTATACCATCTGGAAGTGTTCCTGCTGACAATTGTTCATTAGTTACAAATACCGGTTCTCGCATCGTTGCTTCAAAGTATTTGTAACCACTTATATCTAACCAATAATTCATCTCGTATCTACCATCTTGTCTGTATGTGTTAGATGCAATCTTGATTAACAAATATGGATTATTGATTAAATTTACTCTTACGTCACCTACACGTTTAGGAAATAATGCCCACAATCTGTAAGGTACACCATTGTCGTCTACAATTTCACGTTGATAGACAAATTCCTCACCACGTCTAACTACTAAGGTTTTGCCCAATGCTTCCATTAGAACTACCTCCTTGCTCAGGTGTCACAACTCTTTGATTAGCTGCACGATTACGTTCATTCGTTCTCTCTACATTCGTCGCATGAGTTGCACCATTGCCATCAGGTCCACTATTAGGTCTTGCCCCACCATGACCTGTTCCACCACCTTGTGATGCCTGTTGTACTTGCATTATCTGTGAAAGTACGTCGGGGTTCTGCTTAATCATTTCCTCAATCTCCGGAGGTAGGTGTTGTGCATTATCTCTAATACCTGCAAGAACGGTTTTGGCAAGTGGATACTGTTGCTGATCCATCATGTTCCAGAACAACTCAAGTGTACGTGAGTCTTGAGGATTACCAAATGCACCCTGTATAAACTGACTCTGTATCTCTTGCCACATCGCTACACGGTTAGTTGCAAGAGTACCCGCCGCATCTTCACTAAACGAGAAATTATCACGATAGTAAACGTCACCGTACTTATCTTTTGCAAGAAACATGTATTTATTCCACTCTTCCTCTTCCTCTTTGCCATTAGGTAACACCTTAACAAATTTACGAGGTTCATCACTGAACGCTAATAAATACTTCAATACAAGGTCATATACGCCTGCGAATGCTGCATTCTTCATTATACGTAAACTCTCAATGCGTCCTGCACTCTGCATCGCGGCAATTTCTTTTGCCTTACCGGAAGTTGCAGTTGTATCGCGTTTACCTTGAAACGAGTCGCTTACACCAGATGCTGCTTTTGCTGCATCATAATACAACGCTGCCGCAGTAACCTCTTGTGATAAATCAGCCTGTATTTGTTTGGTCTGAACCATCTGTGCTTGCTCATAAGTATCAACGTTTACTTGCTTAATACCAGCATTAACGTCGTCAATCTTAACACGTTTAGGCTTAGTAACAACCGCACCACTCACGAGAGATTTGTCTAACATCTTGCTATACAATTTGTTAGTTGCATCTTGGTTATCTAACAACACAGACACTTCACTGACACCATAAATACTGTCAAGTGAACTGATTGCAGGTCTTGGTATAAACGGCAATTGTTGTATCTGATAAAATGGTATCTCGGTACCTGCAGTTAAGAAAGGTTTCTTAACGTACATATCCTTTTGTTCTTCATCATCAGTTTCACCGACGTCATATGGATTATAAATTATGTCAAGGTCTTGTTCAAGTATATCAATGTCTGACACCTTGTACTTAAACGACTTGCTACCACACTCAGGACAAACTTCTTCACGCGGTACAACTGTTCCACATTTTGTACAAGTTCTAACACGTCTAACGAGCCAATCCTCGTCGTTACAAATGACCTGTCTACTATGATACGCCCAAGAGAACCGTGCAACACGACGATGCTCATTCAAATAATAACAAGTGACCACGGTAATAGTACTATTGTCACTCGTCGGATTATTTAAGTCACCAGGCTTACTGTTATCTGCTGCAATAGGTGTTATAATTCGACCGTACACGTCATATATACGTGCAAGAGACATCTGCTGTAACTCAAAAATGTATTCAAGTTTACGCCAATCCATTACACCTGGTTGAGGTACAATTTGGTCTGAGGTGCACACGTCAATCTTAACCTCACCAGAAGTATCATGACCACCTGCAAGATTATCCCACCAGACCTTGTACCAGCAACAACCATCTATATATGTTGCACGTTCGGATTTATCGTTTACAAATTTTGAGAATATATTATCAACATTGTAACGGAGAAAACCTTCGGTCACGTCAACCAAAGGTAAATCGCTCTTATATTTCGGTTTCATTTTAGGCATCGGAATACTGTTGTCAATCTTACTCTCAATAAACTCATAAACAATACGTCGAAGTTGTTTAACTTTCTCATCACTCTCGGTACCATCGTCTTTCAATGCATTCAATGTACCAGAGTATGCTTTCCTCCAACGTTTAATGTTCTTTGTACTCGCAAGAGGATTGTTCTGTTTACAAGCATCAGCAATACTGTATAATGCTACAAACTTGTTTAACAGTTCTTCCTCCTCTGTTGTATTTACGTAGGCTGGCAGAGTTTGCGCCCACTGTAAATACAAATCAATTCTATTAGGCCCCAATGTCCTCGTCCTCCCATTCTTCGGGTGCTCCATACATTGCTATGTATTCTGCTTGCCCAATCTCGTCGAGTTTATTGAAGTCTTCCCACATATCAGGTTTCCACGGTCTGTATACAAGATGACGTCTACGGTTAGGCATAGGCAATTCACCTGTTATGAGTTTAATAATCCTACCCACACCTTGCGATTGACTATCCACCATGTCGTCTTTTGTACCATATGGAAATGTACTGTGTTGTCGAATAAACTTCTCTCGACCTGTTAATGTATCACCATTTTGTTTATCCCATTCTATATCTTGTTCTTCTTCCTTTGTGAAATCAAGTGGTAAATATACGCACCGTGTTCCCACAAAGTTTGAAGTCGCCTGGGCTCTCGCAAATTTACCACCTTTCGGTTCTATTGCTACGACCGGGGGCATGCCTTTCTCAATTGACAAGACGTCTATGATTGCTGAACCATTCGCCTTGTCCTCAATAACCATCTCATCAATGTCTGGAAATTCTTGTGAAATATTACGTATACACTCAACGGTGTCTCGGAAACCCATTCGTTTATTGACGAGTTTCCACAAATACACGTTCTTTCCTTTAAGTCCCCATAACTCAATTGCTACAAAGTCACTGGTCTCTGTGTTCTTGAATGTCGCGTCTATTGACAATTGCAGATACTCTAATGACTTACGCAGGTCCAAGGTTCTGTGATAAGTTTGCCACCATTCCTCTTTGTACAAATTACCTTTGGCTGCACTTGGTCTACCTTGATACAATGCATTCCAAGTACGCTGACCATCAGAATTTATAACAAGTCGCTTCTTATTGCGCATCCACTTATTAGTGTTCGCAATCTTCTGTGGTAACAAGGTCTCATCGTCGCCGAGGTGAGCACCCATAAGTGACTCGCCAAGCTGTCTGCCCAATGGGTCAGGTCCAATCTTCGCAGCCTCTTCATCGTATTCGGCAGGTAGATTTATTACTTTATAAATCCACTCGCCCCAGTTTTCTTGTATCCAGCCGACAACGTCACCCTCGACCCAGCGAGTCTGTATTACAATAAGTTTGCCACCGGGGTGGATACGAGACTGAACAGACGGACCCATTTCGTCATGTATCTTTGCAATAACCGTCTCACTGTCCGCCTGCTCTTTATTCTTAATCGGGTCATCGATTATGAATAACTCTGCACCATAACCAGTAATACCTGCTTTCAGACCAGCTGCACGACAGGTTCCACCCTTCTCGGTCTCCCACAATGCTACACCTTGGGCACCTGAGTTAGGATTAACTCGGAATATGTCAGGTGCAAATGTGGTGAACTTGTCACGGTTGCGTCTGCTGAACTGTTCTGCAAATGTCGACTCATAACCTGCAATAATCACGCCGTCTGTGGGGTGATTACCAAGGAACCACGATGGCAGTGTCTCGGTTACAGTGTATGATTTTCCATGCTGTGGAGGGACACTCAGAAGAAGTATGTCCATAACGTCATTATCACACTTGTGCTCAAGGAAGGTCTGTATCTCATCACACAAATACTTATGGAAATGTGTCATGTAAAATCCTTCGTTGACGTATTCACAATATGCTGAGTATGACTTCCGGAGCTTACGTCTGAGTATCTCTCCTTCAAGTGTGTTAGGTATCATCTTGTTCTTCCTTTTACAATGTGGTCAAGTACGCCGGAGGCAAGTAAAGCACCAGGCGTGCGGTCACATTACTTACTCTCTACATATGCTCTGTGTTTATCAGTGTATGAGAGTGTGTACCCACGTTTCTCAACCTCAGGTCTACAAATCTCTGGGTCATGATGAAACGGACACGCCGCACCGTGACACTCCCATACAGGTGAGCCATCAGGTGCAGGTCCTGGGCACAGGTACTCAGGATAATCTTCTCGCATGTGTTACCTCCTACAAATGTATCACAAATGTGCTAGTTACAATAACCGTCAGCCAGACACGGAGTCTGCTGAACGGTGAGCGGGTATACAAATTACTTGCCTCCCTTGCCAGGCTTAGACGACGATGTCTTCACAACGACGCCGTCAGACGTGCAAGTGCTGTGAGTAATGGTTGCCATAGGTTACCTCCTTAATTATTTATCTTAGTATAAAAGTGTTTAACTGCCGCAAGTATGCTGCCCGTTTTGTCAAATGTATTTGCATCACTCGTAAACGTCAACTCGTCGGTATCGTACCACATCGCCTCATCGGTATCGACAATCTTCCACACTGCCACGGAGCCTGTATAATCGCTCCATGCCCATGCACCAAGCGCATCGTTGGCAAAATACATGCCATACACGTCCTTGTTACCTATCTTGCCGATGGGTGTAGTGTTCTTGCCGCTATCAAACTTGGTATAGCTCGAGCCCTCTGTGCCACTCGACGGCGACCACGTTCCACTCAAATACGAATCATCAGGCAGGTCTACAAAGACCGTAGTTATGACAAGGTTACGCGTGACGGTGATGGTGGCTGGACTGGCGTCAATGTTGTTACCACCCTCGACGGTGAAGTGACCGAACTGCTTGCCTGAGGGTGGCGATGTAGCGGTTATGGTCACGGTGGAGCCTTCCTCGTAGAACGCGGTAGTCTTGGCCGGATCGTCGTCTAAGTAGCCACCTGTTATTGTCACAGTGTAACGTGGTGTGGGCGGTGTGACGGTGCCGGTGGGGACGTCTGCGCTGAGTATGAACTGCTTGCCGGTCTTGCGATCTGTGAGTACGTCAGGCATCTTGTTCCTCCTCGTGGGTTACAAGAGGTGATGTGTCGCCGGAGGCGGGTGAGCTCGGAGCGGAGAGCTGTCGGTCCGCAGACGCGATCTGCTCCTTGGCCTCACGAGCGGCGAGTATCATCTCTAACTCCTCGTCTGTTAATTCTTCATACGGGTTGTTTATCTGGTGGTCAATCTTGCTCTCGTCGACCGGTTTGGCACCGACCGTGTCACGGAATGCTACAAAGTTGGCAGCATTGATGCGTGCCATGTGTGCTTGACAGGCCATTATCATCTCCAACTCGGTGGGAGCGGTGTGCGTCGGGTCCTGCAGATTGGTCAAATCGTCCATCAGTTTGTCGTACGTGTAACGTTCTACAAGAGACTCGTAGGTCTCGTCACCATTCTTGTCGTAGCGAGGGATTGGTTCAGAGGCCGGTCGGTTGAGTACAAGGTGGCCGATGGAATGCCAGGCCTGACGCTGGTACGCGGGGTCGGCGAATAGGTTTTCGGTTTCTTTACGTTGGCGGAGATATTGGCGCAACGTCGGTTTATCAGTTTGCATGTCTGTAC
>UMAM01016327.1_pt1 | contig 51349 bp, 69 predicted proteins | sample 1963711 | NCBI WGS metagenome assembly UMAM01 (sample SAMEA4835916, study PRJEB28245) | human gut metagenome | biome: gut microbiome; material: fecal sample | place: Denmark | collected 2008
AGAAAGAGAATCTCGTCATTTTAATGATGAGAGTACGTCAAATAGGTATCATGGTATGATATACTATGTGTGTAAAGAAAAGTACTTAGGTACTTAGGAGGGCATAACATGAAGCAAGTACATATTGGGTATCACAGTTTTACAAATTCAGGAATCGTAGAAGCAGTAGCAAACGTATTATATAAAGACGATTTCAATGTTGAATTATTTGGTGTGGATTTATGGGCAGATGAACTGCCTAACAATTATCAGATTGTCGATTATGGGTCAAGAGAAACAATGCTAGTTTGCGAAGATGGCGAAATCATTGATGATGCAGACGAAATCGCAGAATGGGAAGAAAAGAACTGTTATTAAGCAATAGAAAGTAGGAGGAAAAGAAAATGACTAAGGAACAATGGGAAAAAGAACATGGCTATGTTTACGGACATAACGGAAGGTATTGTGATAATCCTGAATATTTAGGAAAATACGTGGAATATTACAGAAATAACGTCCACGAAACCACTATCGAAACCGATAAAGTTGAAGCAGAGGACGAAGAAGCTATTTTTGTTCGAGGTATTTGGCAGCCGAAGTCAAATATCATTGATGTTATGGAATAGAGGGGGTGTAAACTATGGCAAAAAGTAGTGAAGCAAGATTAAGAGCAAACAATAAGTATGCTAAAAAGAACGTAAGTCAAATTTGCTTGAAATACGTGACAAAGAACAATAAAGAGATTCTAGAAAAGTTAAATTCAGTGCCAAGCAAGGCAGATTACGTAAGACAATTGATCTTAAAAGATTTAGAAAGAGAAAAGAAAGAGGCTAACAACAAATAGCCTTTTTTTATCGGCTTTTTTTCACACGTCTGCATTGAAAAATGGTATAATATATGTAGTTAAGGAGTACCCAAAAAAGACCAAATATTGCCACTCCTTGACGAGACATTTTTTACTTCTACTTACTCAGGAATGAGTGCCTCGGGGAGACCTGAGGATATTATAACGGTGTAAGTGCAATATTGGAGAAAGGGAAAAGATGGAGATTACAGAGGTACGAACTAGAGAGGATATGATTAATAATTTAAAGGCTAATGGCAATTACAGTAAGTTTAAGCAAAATATGGCTGCTTCAAGAAAAGCTTACAGTGAACGCATGGCAAATTATAAAATATCAAAGTCAAAAGAAAATGCCTCTGATCTAAAAGTTGAGTGGAAATTAATTGAAGGTTTTGACGGAATATACTCTGTAAGTAATTATGGGGAAGTAAGAAATAACAGAACTGGCAAACTGATGAAACCAAGTAAAAACGAAAAAGGGTATTTACACATCAATTTGACGAAAAGCGGAAAGCGAAAAGCCATGAGAATCAATAGATTAGTCGCACAAGTTTTCATTCCCAATCCTGAAAATAAACCTCAAGTAAACCACATTGATTTTAATAGAGAAAATAATTGCGTAAATAATTTAGAGTGGGTAACAGCTCAAGAAAAAACTCAATATTCTGTATGCAATAGAAAACTTCCAGGACAACAGAAAAAAAGAAATAACAAGACAGGCGAAAGAAATATAACACATTATAATGGCTACTATGTTGTAAGGATATATGGCAAAAAGTATGTATCTAAATCATTTAAAAACATAGATGATGCTAAACAATGGAGAGATTTAAAGCTAAAAGAAATATACGACTAAATCACAATACATTTTAGCCCCTCCAAGTCCAACAGTTTTAGCCCCCCCACTTTCCAATAGCCCCTCCAAATCCAAGGGCTACAATCGCAACAGAAAATAATGCAATATATAGCCTAGGAACGCAACAGAGGTCGGGGGAAAAGAAACAAGAAACAAAGATTCAGAGATATAGAAACGTCCATACAATCAAATATGCGTAATAAACACGATAAGTTCCATAATGTTTACACACAAAATTGGTTTAAGTTGGTTCATAAATTGTCATCACGTAGTCATATACTACTACTGGAATGAATAGGCAGATATTTCATTTCATACTCCTTTAGAAATTCTTTATTAATTCTATATCTTGAAGATTGTATGGTTTAAGGTTCTGTATTGAGCACACAGAGCCTATATTATAAGTAATTCTGCATATTTTAAAACGATTGATCTTTGAAAAAGCGATATATCTTAGTCCCTCGGCATATATATAATAGGAAAGAGGTTCGGGGGAGATAAAGAGGGGTTTTGACCTCGGGGGGAAAGAAGAAAAGAGGAGCTACGTCCTCCACAGAGCCTTCCAAAGCCTAATAGAAGAAGATATATACACTATTATTACTAGTATTAACTACCTATCAAGTTCTAATAAGGATTGATGGGTTTTTTTATTGCTTTATTTATTAAATTAATCATTTGTTCACGAAAAATTAACAATATCCTTTTTTTAAAGCAGATTTTAAGTGCTCCAAAAAGAAAATTTTGTCAATATAAAAAATAAATTTTGTATTTTGTATTTTGTAATTGGCGAAAAATTTTGTATTTTGTATATTTTGTATTTTGTAAATTGTTCACGATTCTTAGACAAAAACACGGTGTAGTACGAAAATATCCGCTATTATATTCACGATTCGTGAACAAAAAGCAAAAAAAGGCTTGATATTACAGTGATATCATGGTATAATAACAGTGTAAAGAAAAGGAGGCATACAAAAAAAGACATAAAAAAAAGATGATCGTATCATTTGACAATATAAACGATCATCCAAAAAAGCGTATATATAATATAGAATAGAAATGAGGTAAAGCCCCAATAAATATATATACGTCCTTATTATAACTTAATTGGGGCTAAAAAGAAAATGGAAAAAGAAAAAAAATACTATTATGGAAATGCTGTTAGTGAATACGGTTTAGAAAATGGACGTGTAGACTATGCCACACTTGCAAAGGCTTTCGACGCCGTATTAAACAATGACATCATGAGCTTGACTTATGATATAGGTTCATGGGAGCAAGTGAGCGGTATTATTGACAACACGGACGAGATAGAAGAACTAGAAGAAAAAAGAGACGAGTTAGAAGAAGAAAGCGAAAATAACCCATCACAAATTCTAGAAAATGAAATAAATGAAATAAATGAACAAATAGAAGAACTTGAAAGCGAACAATGCGACGGCCTGGAAGTCTTTCAATGGTTCATTGTGGATGATTGGGGCGCTAGATTATTACAAGATATCGATGAAGTTGTTTACTACAATGAAAAACTTGATATTTATTTATGGGGCGTTACGCACTACGGTACTTCTTGGGATTATGTTCTAACAAACATTAAAATTGATTGGTAGGTGTAATATTCCAATGTTAACACGCAAAGATCTTGACAAGATGAGCGCCGTAAAGGTGTTCATACTTGCACTTTTAAAGTTTTACTTTTATATATGTTTTGATCTATTAATTGTAGGCCTTTTTCTAGGCCTATCAAACATAGTACTACCATTAATATATAATTAATTGAAAGGATGAAAAATAAATGTTATTAATTGAAAATAAAAAAAGGTTTAAAAACCTATACTATTATAAATAAATATCTATGTGAATGCGGTTTACTGAATGAAAAAAATGTATGTAATGCGTGCATGAAATACATGAAAAGAAAAAACGTTGGAGGTGTAGAGAATGACTAAAAAAATTTGATCTAATAAAAGAAGTAATAAACGAGCGTATAAAGTTGGACGACATAGGCCCAGCAGTTAGACTCGTTACGTTATATAATCGACATGAACTAATCAATAATAGAGTCATGGAGCGATTATATAATTGTATTTATGTTACGTGTAGTATATATGATGAGCTAAAAGAAATGGAGTAAAAAAAACATATGTCTAAAATATACATGAAAGATATTAGAAATATATGTAGTTGTATATCTGGTTTGAGTTGTCAAACTGTAAGAAATAATAAAAAAGGCGCATTTAATAAGGGTTATATATATACATATACTATATACCCTTATGGTAATTGTATTACATTTCGATTTATTGAAAATGATCATCGAACTTTTAATTCATATTCTAAAAAATTTATATTTGAACAACTTTTAAGATATTATAAAAAAGGGTTAAACAATTGGATTGAATTATATAATAATGATCGCTTTAAAACTAAAAAAGAAAAAAATAGAATGAATTATTATATTAATAAATTAAACGAATTTGAAAGGCTTCTAAATGATTGATCAATTAACAACTATACTTGTATTTATATTAATTCTTGCTTTTTTCTTTAAATATTGGATGTGGATTATATTATTGTTTATTGCATTATTTATTATTATATATCTATTATGCTAGTTAACTATAGTTAGCTAGCTTTTTTATTGTCTTTTTTTCTTCTCTTTGCTGCTAAAACTATTTATATGATCATGAATGAATTGTCTATGAAATGCATACATTCTATAAAGTTGGGGTTGCTGCTATAATTTGAAAAACGCAACAGAAAAAAGAGGACTTGTCTTTTCCATGGCTTCCCTCTCGACCAAACCACATTTTTTACACCTAGCACTTAATAAAACAGAGTGCTAACACGAATAATAGCAAACCACCCCCTTTTTTAGATAAAATTTTTAGGAAAACGGAAAAACAAGTTTTGAAAAAAATGAGTTCATGTATTTTTGCGAGGGGTAAGAGAGTGGTAAACGAGGGGTAAAAACGTCCACATAGAAATCATTTATAATGTAGGGAGGTAGAGAAAGAGAGGATGAGAGTATGCCAAGGGCAAAGAGTGTTTCAGAATTAAAGCGTGAGGATGAAGCTAAGAGGTTCTTTGACGAGTATTCAAAGAGTGGGAATATTACGAAGTCCATGCAAAAGATTCGTCCTGATTTAAGCGATAAGAGTGCTTATAACAAGGGATATAAGATATTAAACAGTCCTTTATTTAGGAATGTCATACATGAAAGGGTAAAAAAGAGAGACCAAAGGAGTGTTATGACAGTAGAGCAACGTAGACAATGGCTTAGCGATAACATTCAAGACGAAGAAAAGGACATGAAAGACAGATTAGGTTGCTTAAAAGAGCTAAATAGAATGGATGGCATTGGAAAAAGCAATATTTTAAATGTTGGAAGTGTAAATAATATTACTGTTGAACAGAAAAGAGCAATTGCGGAAGAGAGAATCAACGATATATTAGGAATCAACATGGGAAGTGAATTTTTAGATGCCGAGGTAATAGAACACAAGGAGGACGAAAACAGTGAAGAAACAGACTCTTAGTGTTACGGAACAGTACTTTAAGGATGTAGAGGACTTAAAAGAAGCTAGAGCTATTAATAAGAGCCAAGAAGAAGTTGTTAGATTGTTGAAGGGGGCTACCCCGAAGTATAAATTAAAGAATTGGACGAGAGGGTATATCCCCGAACATTACAAACGACTAAATATTTCTAGACAAGAAGCTTTTAGACTTGCGGTTATCGGTGCAAGAGAGGCTTTGACATATTTTCAAGTCAATCTTCACTTTACACAAGCTATGTTGTTCGGTGCGGTTGTAGAAGGATACGATACTATTTATGCAATTACTACTTCTCAGTATGGGAAAAGCTGGACTTTAGGAATGATTGCTATTTATCGCGCTTATAAAGGACATCAAGTACGAATTGCGGCCGCAACAGGAGAAACCGCTACTATCATCATGTCAAAAGTTATCGGACATTTACAAAATGCAGACGAGTCTATTCAGAGTTCTGTATTAGATTCAGGAAACAAGATTGAAAAGTTACAGACTTCTACTTCCAAAACTAAGATTTCCTTCAAGGGTGGAGGATGTGTAGAAATCGTTACATTAGGTGGAAACAGTGTAGACCCTAAGAAAAACAACAACGCTATCGGTAAGGGCGGAGATTATATAATTGACGAAGCAGCCCAAGTCAGTGAAGATGCGTATGCCGAGATAGGACGAAGGGAATTTTCAAGTGTTGACGGTTCAAAAGAGCTTGAAATTGCTATTTCCAACCCCCACAAACGAGGAGAGTTCTACGATTGCATGACAAACGACAAATACCCCGAAGGAACATTAGTTGTTTGGATGGATGTACGTACTGCATACGAAGAAGATCGTATGAAAAGTGCATCTCAGATTCTAAATTCTCATTTTTACAAGAATAGAAGTACTTGCCAACGTTATTTAGTATGCGAATTAGAGGAATTTTCAGATGAAAGTATGTTCAAAACCATGACTTTAGATGATGATAAAGTCGATAGTTCCTATAAAAAGCGTTTTTTCTTAGGTATTGACTCGGCTTATACAGGAAAAGATGGTATAGATGTTGCTTTATGTTCTCAAAATAGATACGGAAACTGCAAAATCGAGACAATTTACAATCTAAAAGAGGGTGTTTGGGTTCAAGGAGTCACATCTGAGAAGATTATTACCAAGATTGTTAAGATTATCGAGACATTAAACATCAAATATGTTTGTGTTGACGTTGGTTTCGGTACTTGGTTGACCGAAGGATTGTCAAAATACTCTGATAAGCTAGGATTTATCCTTGAGGGTGTCAATTTCCAAGGAGGGCCAACAAAAACACGTATCAAAGCAAGACATTACAGTGCGGTATATGCATTTAATCTAAGAGCGGAAATGTATTTAGACTTTCAGCAGCTAATGGACAGTAAGAAATTGACTTTCACAACGGAAGTTGCCAAAAGATTGAAGCCTGAATTGCTTGCTACAAGGACTGTATCGAAGAATAATAAGAAGATAGCCATTATTCCTAAAGAAGAGATAAAACAACGCTTAGGACACTCTCCTGATGCCCTAGATTCCTCAGTACTTTCTGTCCGCAGTTGTTTAATGTATAATCTAAGCAGTGAAATACTTGCGTATGCAGAGAACGATTAGGAGGTGCTAATTTGAGTCGAAGAACAAAGAAAAGACAAAAGGATAGAGTTAAACTAGCATCCAATACCTATGTGTCACCTAACATTTCGCACAATATTCACAGTTCTAATGCAGAAACCGAAGCCGAAAAGGTAATGGAAGCTATGTTGAACTGCAATTCAGATTGCATCAACGGATTTGTAAAGACAGACTTTAAGAATCAGTTTGATGAGATTGATTGGATGATAGACAATCTACCAACGCTACCATATGTTATCGGTAAGGTTATTGACTTTATATTCTCAAACGGTATCACAACAGGTGATGAGAATTTAGACAAGAATGTTCTTATGCCATTCCTTTACAAACACAATGTACAAGGTGTTACAAACTATTCTGTACTTCAAAATGCTATTATGCAGTCCTTACTGTACGGAAAATGCGGTATTCGTTGGCTAGACGAAGATAAGGGGATTGTTACAGAGAATTATCGCAACTATGTTTCTATCATGCGTGAAGATGATGAATATAAAGGCTTTAGAGTTCCTATCTGTTATGCTATGTCGGCAGACGATAAAGAACCTATCTCATTAGGAACAAAGGAAATCGACTTTGACGAAGCGTTATTCCTTAAAACAGGCAAATTAATGTCAAAAGACGGAACAATCATTGTAGAAATCCCTGATAATTTCTGCAATTTAAGAAACGGGACAGACCATGAGAACGGATTATCTTGTTTATTGCGTGACAAACAACGCCTAAAGCTATTAGGTGCGGTTTACGAGCGTTTGAATTACGATATTCAGTATGATGGCCCTGGACGTTTGATTTTTTGGCTGAAAGATGGATTTGCCAAAGGAGATACGATTGATTTATCGGCTTCCCAAGTTTTAGACGAATCATCAAGTTCTAAAGCAGACAGAGCCGACAAAGCAAGAATTGAAGCTAAACGTTTAGGTCAGGAAATCAGAGATTCAAAATCAGACAATGTAATCCTTGCAAGTTCTATTTTTGAAAAGATGGATCACTTGCCTCGTGTTACAAAAGGTACGGAGTTCTTAGAATACCTTCAAATGAAGGAAGGTTCTATTATTTGTCAGTGTTTCGGTCTTACTCCTGAATTGATTGGTTTAGGGGATGTATCAGGAAACGTATCTATGGAAAGAATCATAGATAATGCCATGACAAATACAATCGTACCAATGCGAGAAAGGTTCGCCACTCAGATTTCTCCTATGTTAAGTGAGAAATTAGGTGTACCAAAGGTTTATTTTGATAAATACGAATTGAAAGAACAACAAGACAAGTCTGCAAAGACATATAAATTAGCCTTGTCAGTTACTCAAATCGTAGGTGCTATTGTCAACGGAGCAGAAGCGTTAGACAAGAGCACAAAGAATTACATGATGGAATCAGTTACTAGAATGATGGATTCTATCGAGAAAACGCTATAGCGAGAGGAGAAAATAAAATGGAAATGGATATTTTAAAAAGTATCTTATCTGAAAATGAGGTAACACCCCTAGGAAGTTTGAATGGAACTCCGTTATATTCATTTGAAGATGCACAGAGAATCAACAAAATTGGATTGGTAAAAGAGAAAATCCAAGGTAAAGAGGTTGAATTTGGTGAAAGACCTATGCGACCTGATGGATTAGGGTATTTGGAAACAAAAGCCAGTGCAATCGCAGTTCCAACTTCTTTCTTTGAGAACAGATATAGAAAAGTAGAAATCGTAAAAACTAGTCTCAATGAAAAAACAAAGAAGGAAGAAACTGTTAAAGATGTATATTACGAAGTCGTAACAGACTACAGAGCTTGTAAAGAACAGGCAAGTGGACGTGTATATACAACAACAATTCATGTATATCAGATTGGAGCTAAGAAAGATTCAAAAGGAAATGCTGATTTATTCTTAATTGGTCAAAGAAATATTTCAGATGCAGACTTTATCAACGAGTTCAAAGGCAAATTGAACAAAGAATCAATGGTCAAGATTCTTAAATTGATTGGTAATAACCCAGCAAAACAAGTAGAAGATACATTAGAGTTTTAATTAGAAGTAAAAAGTAGAAAAAAACAAGGCAATATTTGGAAATAAACAAAAGGTATAAACAGTTTTCACTGTTTATATAGATTTTTGCATATTTCGAGGTATTGCCTTTTTATATGCAAATTAACGAAAGGAGATACATAAATGTCAATTAAACGTAGTTTCACTGTAAAAATCACTTTTAAAGAAGGGTACGGAGACCCTATCACTTTAACAGGAAAAGATGCAACTGCTTTTAACACTGCTTGGCATAACAAATTGAATGACCAAGACGGAGCTATTGGATTTGAATGGCCAGTTATTACGACAACAGGTGAAACACCTAATCAAAAAACAGTAACAACTTATACTTCATTCTTATTCTGCAATGTAGCAAAAGTAGAACGCTCAGAACAAACAGAAACAAAGTATACAGACGATCAATGCCATGATGCTTAGAAGGAGATACCATGCAAAACAACGTACAAACTATTAACGGTGTTACTTGGTTCGATTCCCTAGAAGAAAGAAATACTTTCTTAAAGCAAAATGGTAGACATGAGTTCGCATTGGAAGAAGCAGCAAAGAACGCAAAACAGTATTTGAAACTTCTTGATGTTATCGAAGAAAAAACGCAAATTGACGTTTATTCAAAATTAGATAGCGGTACTTTGCTATACGGATATGTAGTTCTTGAGCCTAAGAAGAAATACAAGATTCCCGAAGATAAAGTTTTGTTAGAAGCACTTAGAAACAAAACTATTCAAAAAAGATATGATTCCACAATGGAAGAAATATTAAAAGGAGCAAAGATTCCATACGAAGTCAAGAAATGTAATTCATGTGGTGGAAGGATTCAGAAATTATTCTATAAGCCCGTAATCGTAGTAGAAACGGAGACTAAGAAATAATGCCACAAAAGAAAAGAGTTCCAACATATGTAGCAAGCATTAAAGATAGCCTTGATCGCAGAAAAAAAGGAAAAGCATTTTATGACAATGCAATCACTTTATCTAGCGTAGATAAAGAAAACCATTATGTCAGTGTGAACCTATCATCAGGGTACGTAGAAAACAAACCTACACGTCTTATTGACGAGGGGGCAATAACATATGAGGGTGGAGATGATATTCGTCTATACATCAAAAAAGGGGCAGTACAAGCATTCTACGATAGCTTGAGTTCTGATTATGTAGGATATATCAACTTAGCTCACATTGACATTACATCACTCCCTTTAAACTTAGGTACATGGACTAAAGATGATTTAACAGTTGTCGATATTGGGGATGGAAGAAAAGGTCTTGATGTAAACGTCAAACTAAATAGGGAATTGCACATAGTGCAAGATTTATTGAAACAAGAAATACCATTGAGTATTAGTGCAGAACTGAGAGGGACACTCGATCTTGAATCGTCATTTAAATTTAATGCACCATTCTACAACGAAATCAAGATTGCTGGTTTCTCAGTTGTTGCAAATCCAGCCAATGTAAACAGTACAGGCGAAAATTTAAACAGTAAAGGAGACTCAGAAATGAACCTATGGGAAAAGATTTTAAAGTTGAGTTCTGAAAATAAAGAAGAAAAGAAGAATGAAGCTTTAGAAAACAAAGAGGAAGAAAAAGAAAAAAAAGAACCTTCTAAAGAAGAAAAAGCACCTGAAAGCAAGACAGATGAAGCAGAAAACGAAGAAGAAGCTAAAAAAGGCGAAGAAACTTTGGAAACTGTTGAGATGTCTAAGGACGACATGGAAAAAATCAACAAATTCATGGATGCCTTTGAAACTTTAAGTGCAAAAGTTGAAGCATTAGAAACAGAAAATGCAGAATTAAAAGAAAAATTAAAAAGTTCTAAGAAAGAAAAAACAGAATTTGAAAAGAAAGCAGAAAGCACATTAGACAGATTGTCTAGTTTGATCTCAGGACAAGCTAACGATAAAGAAAAGAAAGAAGAAAAATTAACTTCTACTTCTAAAGTTAGCGGAGATATGTGGGGATAGGAGGTAAACCATGTTAGATTTATTATTTACAAATCCTGATAACACATTATTAGAAAAAATGGCAGTTACACCAGGAATGGTAGAACGTCTAAGTTCTAATATCGAGGATTTAACATCATTCTCAAGAGCTTATATTGATTATGAGAAAGCAAGACAGAATTTAGCAGCAAATGCTTCTAAATCAAATGCAGGAACAGTTGGTATCGGTACTGATTATTCAGATAACTCACCAGCCAATCCATTCCAAAACGTGTTCCCATTAGTTTCTTGGTTAATGAACACACCAGCTTCACGTAAGATGCAAGGTGCTATGAACCGAGGAGCATGGAGCGTTACAAAAAAAGAAGATGGCAAATTCTATATTCAGTTGCCATTCACATACGGAACAACAGAACCTAAATCAACACAAGGTGAATGTTGCTGGGTTCCATTAGATTTAGCTAAATGCGGTAGCAATGCACCATTAGCATTATTGTGTTTAAAGAGTTGCGAGCCTATTATGGATAGCTTAGTAAATGAAACACGTAAAATCAAAGCTAATGACATGGTTTGCTATTTCCAACGTGAAGGAGAAACTATTAAAGAAGCTCAGAAACGTATGGATTTAATTTCAATGGCATACTTCACTGCTATTAACGTAATCTTAGGAACAATGGCTACAGGTACTGCTACATTGAAACCATTCCATGGATTGTTGGAAGTAATGGAAGATAAAGCAGTTATCAAAATCGTAGGTACAAACGTATTATCTGCATTTGATTCAGTTGCATTACGTTTAGCAGCATTAGGAGATGGCGATTATAAATTTGCTTGTCACCCATTAGTACTTGAAGGTATTAAATCTGTTATTGTTCCAGGTAAATTCAATGGTGAATATCCTGATGGATGGACTCGCAATAAAGAAACAGGAGAAGTCGCATTTAAAGGACATGGATTTATCGCAGATAAATTAGTGCCATGTGATATTACTGCTGGTACAGGTGATGTATGGGTATTAGAAGGAAATACAGTAGGTTTGGTAATGGGAACTACTTTCCAACCATCTGAAAAATTCCAACGTCATACATTCGGTGCTACAGATACTCCATCTGAAGGATGTGGTACTCAATGTGATTACTACTACAACTTTGGATGTGCATTTGGAACAGACGCAAACAGATTAATGGTTATCCAAGGTATTCCAATGTCAGCAGCTACATTAGGAGATACATTAAACGGATTAGACCTTGTATTAAAACCAACAACTATCGTACCAATCAACATTGGTGAATAATGTACGAAAAAATTATCGAACAATTGAAAAACTATTGTTCGTGCATAAAGGAAAGCGATTTAGAAGCAGATAAGCTTGAAAAGAATGTTGGAGAACTAATTGATTTAATTAGTACCATCACTTGTTGGAAAAATCATCCTTGTGAGACTTTCCTCTCATCTCAAAGAGAGGAAGTCTTTGATGCTGGTGAATTTAAGAAATGTGGTTGCGATTCAGGAATTGTACGTATACCGCTATTCTATCCAATGATTGACCCAACAACGATTGAAGTATCTGTTATCACTAGAGAAAGAATTACATTTACTACTCACAAATTAGAAGTTGATAAAGATTTTTCTTATAACCCATACGACAGTATCGTGTACGTTGATTTATCTAATATCGACTACAAAGATGTGTGCAATTGTGGATGTGATGAATTATCTAAGATCGTTGTCAGTTATGTAGCTGGATATGAAACGATACCAGAATGTCTATTGCCTGTATTCTGCGACTTCCTACAATTCGTTATCGCAATGAACAGATGCGAATGTGGTTGTAGCACGTGTGAAGAAACAGATGGTAGTGATGTTCTTATTTCAGAAGAAAATTCTGATGCTCAGATTTCTATTAGTATGTATGTTCGTGAACATATTACAAAAGCGTATTCTGAACAGTTAGGTATCTTATCAGTATGTAATTCAAAAGACATATGGGTTGGTGATGTTGTGTGAGAATCAAATATATTGGAATGAAAAGTTCCACAAAGAAAAACGGATGCCCCGTATGCGGTGCGAAAGCCAAATCAAACACATCTTATGAGTATTCAAAACGTATGTGTTTGCCGAGTGGCCTAGTAAAAATCTTCCTTATGAACAAAGTTGAGGAAGTATCGTATGAAGATGGTGTATTCCTAAAAGGCTTTAAATACGTCTATGGAGGCAAACTTTATTACCCCTTTATCGAGGTGTAGGAAATGCTAAAAGGTCTCTTAGAAGATGTTATAGAAGCGTGTGAAGAAGATTTTGAAGGATTGGCTAGTGAATTAGAAGAAACTATGCGAGATGAAGCTCCAAGAGGAAGTAGATTCTATGCTCAAGAAATGACAAGTATGCCATGGAATGAATATAGGCCAGGTGCTTTAAAGGATTCAATCACGAAAGAAAAAGTATCTAATACCGAATATCTAATCGGTGTAGATGCAGACAAACTAGAAAAAGATTCTAGAAACCCTTCTCACGTTGATTACTCCCCAATGGTACAGAATGGAACGAAACGTGTTTACACATTAGTTCGTAAAAACGGAAGGCCATTCGTTTGGGTAGATGAAATGGGAAAGAAACACTTTGCACACAAAATTAAGATGCCACCTAGAAAGGCAAATGATTTTGTTGCTAGAGCGGTATCTAGATTTGATGCAAAAGTTAAATAAAGGAGATTAAAAATGGAAGAAAAAGTTGTAAAAGCTAAAAAGACTCCTGAACAGAAAGTAGATGTTCAAGCATTTGTTTCACGCAAGCTAAACGCTTTAAATCAATTAGGCGGTGCTAAAGCGGAGCGTGCTATGGAGCGTGTACTAAAAGCTACAATGGGAGGGCAAAAATAATGTCTAACTGCAACATTAACAAAATCATTAGTGACAAATTAAGTGTCTCTAAATTAACTAAAACTCAAGAAATTGATATTACTATCATGAGTGATATTGATTCTTGTTTAAAAATCAATACTCGTAAATTTGAAAAGATTACAGGTACTTCTAGTGCTTATACATCACGTACTATTGCACCTGATTTAATCAATGTTTGCGAATCATTTGGATGTAAGAATACAGGTACATTGTTCATCACCTCTAAAGAAACGGATGCAGAAGGTGGAGAAGGAAACAAAGTACACACAAGTGGTGCGGTATTTAAAGCATTGAAAAATGCATTAGACTTTACAGCAGGTGTTGTTTACTACTACGTAAATGTTCCTCAAGCAGGTACTTACACAATCACAACAAAGATTTCAGATGTTTTAGATCATGAAATGACTAACACAGATGAATACACAACTACTTTAAAAGCAGATAAAGAAGGGTTCTACCCTGTACAGATTGATCTATCTACAGTTCCTACAAAGACATCAGGAAAAGGATGGGAAGCAAGTACATCAGGTGTCCGTTTAAGTATTGAAGTAGCATTAACAGATAAATCAGCAGATAGTATCTTGATTGGTCTTTCTTCAATTAGTTTCTTTGAAGAATTTGCAGACTTAGATTCTAACAACGACATTAAAGTAAGCTGCTTATCAGGATTTGATGGTGACGATACTGTAGACCCTGTAGATACAAGTTGCTTTGATGATTCTTATGATGATGATTCTGCTTCTATTGAGCGTTCATTTACAGGTACTCAATTAACATCTAACTACTTAACTATGAACCCATTCATTGGCAAGGGAGATAAATCTCAAGGCTTTATGATGCGTACTCAGGAAGTGGTTATTGAAGCAGATAAAGAACATCATGAATATGGTTCAATTCATATTGCAGACCACTATGTTGATGAATGTGGATTTATCTATGCAGCATTGAGTGACCAATGCAATATCACAGATTCTACTTTGAACCGAATCAACACTCCATTGTTGGCTAACTTAGATGAGTCTCAATACCAAGTATTGAACAGTAAAATCAATCCAAGTTTAGATATTGAAGGTTCAAAGATTTACTTCAACAAAAACTTAGTAGGTAAAACATTGAAGATTTCTTATCCAATGACTGTTGATGTATTGCAACACTATGTAGCAAACAACGATAGCTTAAAGAATAAGAGAGCGAAAGTTACAATCACTCGTTATAGAAGTGATGGAACTGCGGAAGTATTTACTTACCACAATGCAAAAATTACTTCATTCCCAATGGGTATCCCTGATGACGGAGCGTTTGAATTTAGCTTAGCGTTCAAGAAAGATACTCGTGGAAACTGGTATGAAGTTTATGTAGTAAACAAAGCTAACGCTAATTTATAGAAATTGAGAGGCAAATGAGATGGAAGAACAAAAGATTTTAGAACCAACACAGTTAAATGCCATGATTGAAAAGTTAAAAGTAGCTCGTGAGGATGATACTCCTCACGCAGTCTATGGCAATGGTGGTGAAATTGCAGTTGTTGGTGATGCAAATAAGACAGATGTTAAAACAATTGATATTGAAGTGAATTTTAGATTCACTGAAAAAGAAATCGAAGAACATAAAATTGATGTTCCTGAGAATGCTAAAAGAGTAGGGCAATACGTTATGTTCGATAAGAAGTTTGAAAATCTAACATTATCTCCTAGACAAGATATGAAGATGGTAGAAGCTTTAATCGAAGTAAAACCATTGTTATTGGATGCAGAACAAATCCTAGACCCATATAAAGAAAAATTCCAAGAAATTGAGGAATACTACGGTCACAAATTCATTGAAGGAAAAGATGGAATCGTTACAACAGATGCAGATGATGAAGAAGTGAACAAGACTATGGTTCAGATTTATGAAGCGTATATGAATGAAGCGAATGAACAGATTTTCCATTTATACGCTCAATCCTCTACAAATTTAGTTGATGGACTTTATAAAGTTGTTGCAATTTTCTTAGGATTAGATGAATTTTATGAAGATCACATGATGCAATATTCAGTTTTAACTTGCATGATTAGCCTAATTATCAAATATCCTGAATTATTCAATGAGGTAGAAACAGTTTTTATCAAATAATTGATAAGGGGGATGATAAAAAGGATTCAGTAAAAAAAGCAAAGTCTTATGTTGCAGAACTAAATCTTTATTCAACCATGGCTCATTATGTCGGTAAAATTCTAAAAATACGCCCCAATGAGATATTAGACCATTGGGGTGTTTCTGAATTAGTTGTAGCCTTTGGGTACTACGCAAATCTACAAAGCGATAAAACATGGAATGAAATTAACGAGGCAAATAAAAATTCTAAAAATAAAATACCTCAGATTGACAGATATGCGGTTCATTTCATGCAGAAAACAGATTTAGCGAAGGAGTCCGAAGATGTCAGTACGTGAAGTCGGTGCTAGGTTAGTCCTTGACATTAAGGATGCCGAAGCAAAGATAAAACAACTTGAAAAAGAGTTAAAAGATATTGAAAAGGCAAAGCTCAAATTTGATGCTAGCACTAATGAATTAGAAAGAATTAAGGCAAGATTAGAAGAAATCAAAAAAGAAAAGGAAGCTTTGGAAAGACAAAAACTTTCTTTAAAAGTTGATTTAGATAATCTAGCTAATTTCAAGAATCAATTATTGGATGTTAAAGATGATATTAGTGAACTTAAAAAAGAGCTATTAGCCTTGAGTAATAAAAAACTTTCTATTGATATTGATTTAAAAGCAAATGCCAATGAAATTCATGATGTCATTAACGACATGACACTAGGTGAAAACGATAAAAGTGACAAGCTTAAAGACCTATACAGTGCACGTGAAGCTCTCAAATACGATATGCGAGAGGTTGGTATTGAAATTGATGAAGTTCAAAAGAAAATTAACAATCTTAACAAAGAAAAGATAAAGATTGAAGCGAACATCAGTGAATTAAATGATGCTCAAAAATTGGTTGATGAGATTGATGATTCAATCGCAGATTTAGACAAAGAAAAAATAAAATTAGAAGCAGATTCTTCTAAGTTAGAAGATACAAATAAAAAGCTAGACGAAACCATTGAAAAAGAGAATGATGTAAGAAACACAAAAGCGGATATTGAGTCACAAGTTATTGGCTATCAAGATAGCTTGAATAAACTAAACAATCTTCAAAACGCTGCTAAAGCTTTAAAAACTGCTAGTAAGATTACATTTGATGTTGGTAATAAAATGTCAAATCTAGGCTCTAGTATGTTGAACATTGCCAAGAATTTCCAAAACAACCCAATAGGAGATATTGGACGATTCTTAGTACAAGGTGTTGGATATTCTAGTTTGTATAGATTGGTTTCAAGTGCACAAAACGCAATTGGTGATGCATTTTCAAGTGGTGTTAATAGATACGATACAATCAAAGTTGCGAAAAGAACATTGTCCACTGTAGTAGGCGATGTAGGCGATTCTACGGCTAAAATCCAAAAGATGATTGATAACCTAGACGAAAGCATTTTGGGGCTACCAACCACTTTAGATGACGCTCTAAGCCATGTTACGAGATTTACTTCAATCAATCATGATTTAGATAGGTCTCAAAAGCTATTCTCGGCAATTAATGATTCCATTTTGACATTTGGCGGAGATTCTGAGGGAGTAAACAATGCGGTTACTCAGTATTCTCAAATCATGGGTTCTAAAATGGATGCTCGTACATTGAGATCAATGGAAGATGCAGGTATGACACCAGCCTTAACTGCTATTGCAAAGAAATTTAATATGTCATTCGCAGAGTTTAGGGATGCATTTACAGGGTCAAATCCAACTATTTCATTACAACAATTTGAGGATGCCTTAATTGAGTTGGATGAAAAAGGCGGTGGTGGCCTAAATTCGTTGGCAACTATGGTTAAATCATCTGTAGCCACAATTGGTAATGCTTTTGACTTAATCCCTAAGAGATTCAGTAAAGCCGAAGAAAAGTGGTTAGGTGCATTAGATGAGGTTTCGACGGAATTAACAGGTGCTACAATCTATGGAAATATCTACAAACTTTCTCAAAAAGTCGAAGGCTTAGGAGATATAGGAGCCAACTTCATTAGAAGTCATAAAAAAGAGATTGGCGAAGGTATAGACTTCATTAAAACAAAGTTCTCTGAATTATGGAGCGTTTTAAAAACATTCAGTTTCAAAGATTTTGTTGGTGGTTTTAAAGAAGGATTAGGAGATTTCCAAGGTGTAATTGATTTCTTCAAGCCTATTCTTGGTGATTTCTATGATTTTGCAAAAGATAAAATCACCGAAATGGGAGACGGAAGCTTTTCTAAAGGATTAGGACGTTTCGTATCAGACTACATCCAAATTGGTATTGGATTAAAGTACGCTGGTAAGTTAATGAAACTCGGAAGTGGTGGAATTAGTCTTTTAGGAGATTTATTAAACGTTTATTCAAAATTCAAAGGAAAGAGTTTCAATATTCCTTTCCTAGGAAAACTAGGAAGTAAATTCAGTTCTATTAAAGATGTATTCAAGAGTTCAGATGAGATTACTACTGCGACAGGTACTCCAAAAACTTTTGATGCAGAAGGATTTAAAAATAAATTATCTTCATTAGCTATCATAGCTGGTGGGGCAGGAACAATTATCCTTTATTGCAAAGCGATAAAGGAAATTGAAAAGAATGTTCCTGATGACATTACAACATTGCCTATGCGATTAACAAATTTGTTCTCTGTAATGGGATTGATGATGGGAGCTAATACGATTAATGCAGGGGTTTCAAAAGCATTAGAAATGAACAATGCCTTAACAGGATTAGCAATGATGATTGGTCAAGGCGGAGCTTTATGGTTGTTTGCTAAAGCTATGCAAGAGCTAGATAAGACTATGCCTGATGGATTCGACACATTCAACGATAAGTTATTAGGTTTATTTGAATGTATAGGCTCTATGACACTTATTACAGGTATTCAAGGTGGTGCTGGTGTCCTAACGGGTGGAATCACTACATTGGCCCAAGTGTTAGGAATGATAACAACAACAGGACTAGCTGGTACGTTGATTGCTTGTGCTAAGGCTATGCAAGAAGTCGATAAGAATGTTCCTTCAAACACAAAAGGACTTAAAAAGAAAATCCAAGGAATTATGGATGTCATAGATATGTTTGAAGGCGGAGGAACATATTCTTCTTGGTGGAGTCAAGTTATTAAAAGTTCTGAGTCTTTATGGAAAAACATGGAGACTTGGAATATTACTAGGATTCTAAAGAAACTTGTTACTATTGGAGAATCAATTTCAAAAGTGCAAGGAATGAGCATTGATAGCAGTTCTTTCAACGATCAATTCAAAGATATTCAAGAGGTAATCAAGAATATTAATGATTTTGAGTTCCCAACAGTTAGTACTTCAAGTGCAACGAACATTGCAGATGCAAACAGTATCGTTAAGAACTATGCAACAATGGCTTCTAGCCTTTCTAAAATGTCTAGTATCAATGGAAGTTCAATTAACGTTGAGAATTGTACAAGCATTTTAAAGAATGTAGCTAGTGTTGTTCAAGAAATGAAAAAGATTGTATTCCCTGATGTTACAAAGAATATTAAATCTAATTTAAACTCCACAAATGCTCAAGAGTTCCTAGATACATTAAAGATTTTGGAACAAATTGTTCCTGAATTTGGAAACTTGCAAGCAACGATTACAAACAATCCTTTACCAAATGCAGAGGATATTAAAAAGACAATCTCTAGTATTTCTCAAGCAATTGGATACATTTCTGTTGCTGGTGTTGGAACAGGAAAAGACAAGAATATGTTGTCTTACAACTTGAGACAAATGCCTGATTCTAAGCTATTTAACAACGCACTAAAGGCGATTACAACTTTAGGTGATATAATCCTCAAGTTTGAAACTTTGAACGTATATTCAACTGATTTCGACTTTGAAACACTGAGAGCCAATATTAAGAGTATTGGAAATGCAGTGAATGAAATGGCAACTAACAAAGGATTAACTGAAAATCTAGAGAATATGGACACAGTTAATAAGACTGTTTCTAAGTTGAAAAAAACGTGCGAAAGCTTAAATTCTATCGTTGGATTAAATCTAGACTTTGTTAAGGTTGGAGAAGTCACAACAGGTATTCAAACGTTCCTAAACAATGTTAAAGGATTGAAAGTTGGAGAAGCTACTACAGATGTTGTTACAGAAGTAAACTCAATCGTTACTTCATTCCACAACATGGCCACAACTTTATCAAATATGAAATCAGAATTTAATACCTCTGGTACAGATATGGCCAATGGAATTATTGAAGGTTTCAAAAGTATTGATATTGAAGGCTCATTTGGAACTAAGATTGATAATGCTAAAGCTTCATTGAAGAAGAAAAGCTTCAAATCCGTAGGTAAGAAGTTTGGAAAAGATGTTGTAAGTGGATTTAGTGAAGGTATCTCTAATATGTCTAGTTCAATCTCTAATCAGATTACTATGATGTATGGATATTCAACACGATTCACAGATTTAGGACAATACTTAGGAAGTGCATTTAAAAATGCGTTCAACAATCAATCAGGAAACATTAATACAGGTGGTACAACTACTCCTACAGTAAACACGGGCAATGAGTCACAAGGAAAAAACTTTAAGTTTGCTAAAGGTGGCCCAGTTTACTTAAAACGAGGTGGACAACCAATCGTCATGAAGCCTAGTGGAACAGATACAGTTCCTGCTATGCTTACTCCTGGTGAGTATGTAATGAAACGTAGTGCAGTTAAGAACGCAGGTCAAAGCTTCATGGATAAAGTAAATAACATGGATTTAAAAGGTGCGTTCAAAGAATTGTCTACTAGATATGGTTCTCATGTTGGAAGTGTTGTTAATAAGAACGTGACTATCAACAATAACGATAATCGTGTTACGAATAACAGTATCGCTTTCAACGAAGGAAACGAAAGAAGGCAGGCTATCAAAGTAGGTAGATGCTTGAGAGGTTTGGCATAATGACTTGTTATAACTTAAACCCATTAAAAACATACGTTCAGTTCAATGATCTTGTAATAGACAGTGCGGAGGAGATTTCCTCTGCCTCTCTAAAGCAAGATACAAAGACTGCAACGCAAGAATATAGTTACGGACATGGTAGTTATGTTGCTTTCCAAAAGAATCAACAGTTTCTTACGGAAGGTGATTTGTCCTTAACATTGAATTTTAATTATGAACATTTTCATGATGAAGATAGAAGATTCCTACGTGACTATTTCAATTTGAATTTGCTTAAACCTGGAAGATTATGGGCAATTCAAGATAACAAATTGATTTGGGCATGGGCCTATGTCACAGGATTTAGTGAAGATTACAAAAAATACCAAGGCTATTTATCAATGGATATTGATTTTAAACTTTGGGAAGGTGTATGGCATATTGCAGATACAAAGAAAACATTCTTAGTTCCTTATTCTGTATGTAATATCCTCGATTGTGAGGATTTCAGAGATGCTCAAGAGTGTTTATCATGTTGTGTTACTTGCCCTCCTGATATGGAAACTTGCAATTCGTGTCTATGTGATTGTGGAGACATTACAGAGGAAACATCTTTATGCGTGATGGGAACTAAAGCATTGGAAGATTTTATGAATTGTGGTAATTCGTACAAGATTGTCTACGATTGCATTAAAGGTGAACAGATTTTCGGTGATGATTTGATTAAAAACAAAATCTGTAAAAAAGATTATTGTGTTGAGTCAATTGCTGGAAGATTCTACAGTGGAACAGTGTTAGATACCGACAAAGTAAAATTGATTCTAGATGGTAAATTCCAAAACCCTGAAATTGAAATCAACGGAAACAAAATGATGATTCTAGGCGAATATGATGGAATTTTAACACTTGATTCAAGTTGGAACTTATACTTTACTGCGGATGGATGTTGTGCATCAGAGGAAGTGGATTTAGATAATCTAGTGATCGAAGATGAATTTGGATTCACAGTGCATCATGGAATGAATAGATTAGTGGTCACAGGCTCATGTTGTAAGATGGCTTGTGTATATATAGATGTTGATGAACTTACAAATTAAGGAGGCTTGCAGTGGCAAATGTTAAAAGTTATTGCACTGCTTGTGGAAAGTTAAAAGATAGCAGTGCAGAGTTTATCCAAAATGGTGTCACAGATTCAATCTGTACTTCTTTAGGGAACGATACAGGCTTAAATCCTGAGAATGGCAATAATACGTGTACAGACATGGAAAACGCCAACGATTGCCTTACAAAAGGCTTATATGACATCATAGATGGATTTGATTTGTGTGATTGGAAATTATTCATGAGTCAATATGCTAACAATGATTACAACATGAAAGCAGCTATGATTTGTTGGATGTGTGGATTGCAAGACCAGTTGTATAATCTTCAACTTCAAAATTTGGCAATCGAAACTCAATACACTATTCAACAGTCTACACCTGGATTGAGTGTTGAAATTGACAGACAAGGTAATTTCACATTCAGATATTCAGATTGGATTCACACTAGTGATTACAAGAAAGTAGCGGACGGAGTTATTACAGGAAAAGTAGATTTCTGTATGAAGCCTAACAAAGATAAGAGTGCTACATACAAATTCAACAGTGTTACATTGAAACACTACTCTTATAAAATGACGGGAGTTTCCGCTGGCTCAGCTCCAACTGTTTCAATTCGTGTTCCTAATAAGAGTGGATCGTTGGTATATCAAAAAATCACAAATGCTTCATTTGAAGAAGATATTAACAAAACAGTGGAATTAAGCATGAGTGGAACAGTAAAAGCTGGAGAAACAACAAATTGGTTGCAATTCCTTTCTATTTATGTTGATTGGCTAGAAGATGATGAAATATCTCTACACACTCGTTTTGTAAATGATAACAAGGTGAATTTTGTTATCTGTAGAGATTAGGAGGTACACATAAATGAATAAAGATGTTTGTTCTGCTTGCGATTCTTTAAAAGCTACAAGCAGTAATTTCATTCAAAAAGGTGTAACAGATACTATTTGTGCAAATCTTAAAGCAAACCAAGGTTTTGAAAATAAGGGCCACAACAACTGTACAGATATGCACGATATGAGCGATTGCTTATTAGGCGGATTGCTAGAAAAGATTGATACATATGATGTATGCGACACGAAAGAAGCTATCAAAGATTTGGAAAAGAACCTAATCAGTATCATGGATGTAATGATTTGCTCAGATTGCGGCCAATGGGAAGAAATCGAGAAACTATGGGCAGAAATCCAAAAGATTTGGAATGCTATCAGAGCATTACAAAATAAGGTTGGTGGTATCGAAGGCAGCGTTGGAGATATGTACAGTGCGGTCGAAAAGATTCTTACGAACCTTAAAAACAGTGGTGCATGGGAACAAACAGGAGATACTGTATTTGAAGGAAAATTCAATGACGGAAGAAGTATTGCAACAGGTAATATCAATATCTTTGGTGGTACTCCTGATGGAAACTCATACATCCGTACTAATAACGGAAGTTCTGAGAATGATTTGGCTGGTGGTGTTTAATGGCATGGCAAAACTTTCATGGAGCTTACGATAACACAGGGCCATACGCAAACGTAGTATTAGGTGGAAATCCAGGCGATACCGCAGACTTTGGATTCCCACTTGCTACTGCCCATGCTAAAGGGTACGGAAAAGGTATCAACTTTTCAGATGATGGAAACTATGGTGTTACTTTCACATTAGATTTAGTTGGTTATGGTGTAACGGATGCTGGTACATATGTAGGAAACGGGAAGTATGTACAGTATGGTGGAAGATACAACTACATTTTGATCATTAGTGTTTCTAACAACAATAAAGCCTCATGGAGAGAGATTTATAATCAAGTAATATTCTCTCATGCCGATACATGGCCATTGGCTTATTCATCAGGTTGGGAAACAGTAGCACAAAATAGTCAATGGAGTGGCAAGTTACAACTTCCAACAGATACAACACACGTTAAAGTTGAATTAAGAGGTGAAAATGCTACATTCCCTTACGAGAATATATATTCAATTCAACAGGTTATCCCTGATTTTAGACCATGGGCAGTAAGAAAAGGCGGTATATTCTATTCTTTGGATAGAGCTACAGGATGGTTTAAAAAGAGAGTTAAAGGTTCTTGGGCCACTATTGGCAAGTACAGTGCCGATAAAGCGAATAAAGAAAACCAAGGGTCAAGTAGAATCAGAAAAAATGGTAAATGGGTAGGACAAGGCAAAATTGGTAGTTAGGAGTAAATATGATTCCTTACTTTGAAATATTAGAATTTGGAAAAGTTAAGAAAAGATTCAGAGAAGCTTTAAGCACAATCAGTTTTTCAAATGAGTTGATGACAGTACCTGAAATGCAAATCACAATTCCTAACGAATACTACGATTTAATCTCAGGAAGAAAAGAAATGCGAGTAATTATGGATTGTGGAGTTTTCTACGGAATGATTACCGACTACAAACCCTCTGTAAGTGGTTTAAACATATCTCTAACGCACGTAATTAACGAATGGACATACAGACAAGTCCCAACAAATTATGCGGTTAAAAACGCTCTTATAAAGAACGTATACGAAAGCGAAGATATGTATTATTCGACTCAGTGGAAGATGAATTTTGAAACTGAGATTGATAATGAAAAGATTGACTACGTTTATTCTAGACAATCTAAATTGGATGCACTTACTAAAACTTGCGAATTGACACCATCTGTTTATTGGAGAGTACCGTTTACGAATGATAAGCAAGTTGAAGTTGGATATTTTGGAAAGAAACAACCTGTTATGCTTTCTAATAAACCAACATTAGGCAGAAACTATAGAATCATTGGTGAGCCAACAATGGAAACTGATTTTTCAGATGTTATTAACCTAGCTACAGTTTATGCTAATAAGTCTGATAGTGGTATGTCCTCTTTATCTCTGAGAGAAGTATATAACGATAAAAGCTTACAGAATCCTAAATTCCCTGTAGTTATTTTGAGGTCAAACATAAATAACGAGCGTGATTATGAATATGTAGACTTTCCTAAATTAGCTCCTAACAATCAATTGGAGTATTCCATTATTGATACAGAGTCAGTTGGATATGAAAGTGGTGTATTCATTGAAGGAACATTTGCTTTTGATGATTTATCGCCATTTAGTCTAGAGGACATGACAAAAGACTCTAAAGACTATAAATGGGTAATTCCTAAAGAGCAAAGATTTTTGACGGATACAGAGGAAATAAACAACGCTAAAGCCTTATGGCACTCTTTAAAAGACATTTGGAGTAAATCTGCTATTGCTGCTTTATGCGGTTCATGCCATGTTGAGTCAACATTAAACCCTAACTTGTATCAAATGGGTGATGTTCCTGATTCTCAAAAAGGATTTGGATTAGTTCAGTGGACTCCATACACACGAATCACTAATTGGCTTGGTTCTCATGGGTATACAAGCTACACAATGTACGGAAAAGGGGAAGTAGCTAAGTTGGTTGAAGAATGGTCGACAAATGCTACAAATGGGCCTTGGATTCCTACTCCTTCATATAACATCACATTTCAACAATGGTCACATATGGAAGCCGATATGAATTACATGGTAATGGCTTTTATGGCAGATTATGAACGTGGTGATACATCTATTGATTTACAGTATCAAAAACGTATTGAATTTGCTCAACGTATTTATGGTTTGATTCCTGAGTGGGAACAAGACGATAACGGAACTACAACCGATACGGATAAAACACAATCTCGTCCTTGGAACGCTCAGAATTTTATCAACACATGGAATGGTCAATCTATCGACATGGATGGTGTACCGCCTGAGCAACCATATCAATGTGTAGATGTTTGGAAGAAAGCATTACAGACATTAAATTATCCCGACCCTACAAGAGCTATTGGCGGTGATGGATATGCAGATTACATTTGGTATAACAGAGATGAATTAGGTTATTCTCAATACTTTGATTATGTCGATACACCTCAATTTGGTGATTGGTGCATATTCGGTAGAGGTGGTGACACACCTGCATCACACGTTGCAATGTACGTTTCAGATGCTGGTAATGGTAGAGCAAATTTCTTTGGTCAAAACCAACCTTATCCATATTGCAATACAACAACAATCAGTACATCAAATATCATTGGCATTTTCAGAGTAAAGAGTGTTTATGTACAACAGAGCATTGACCCTGAGTCTACAAACGGAACGACTATCATTACTGATAACGATAGAATTTATGCGGCCAAGGTCGTATATGATTGTGCCTGTAGAAAACTAATTAACGCAAGAAGAAAGTTTTCTATCAACACTTCTTGTGAAGCATTGCCTAAAGAAGTAAACGTAGGTGATAGAATCAGATTTATTTATGATCTCAATTTATTGCAATTGGGAAGTTGTAATAGATACATGAAACGTATTCTAAAACAAGACGATTGGTTCTATATCACAAGTCTACAAAGAGAAATAGATAAAACAGGAATTGAAATAGATACATTGACACTAGAGAAATTCCTAAGAACAGATAGAGACGGAAAGAGTGAGTAGTTATGGATATTAGTAAGGCGATAAATATATTAGCTGATAGTGTCTATGATTTGAAAGAAAAAGGAAGATACAATTCCATTCAACGTAGAAACCACACAGTTGATTTTTATGGGTATGAGTTCCCTAGATGGGGATGTTCAAGTTCTAAACCAGCGGTAATAGGAATGTCAATTTCTCAGGATTTGATTTATTATGAGCGTTTTGAGTTTAAACTAGTAATAGATAATTCTACTGCTACAAACTTTAATGTTGAGATTGAAGGAATAGACATGACACCATATTTCAAGCAGCAATTCAACGGAGCGTGGATTACAGGCAATGGACTATGGCCTGGGCAATACTCTAATTTTGATGTTCTTAAAGCTTGTGGGTATCTTTCAGAGGATGAGAGAAATAGAATATTAGACCCAGGATATAAAACAATCAAAGTAACGGGAAATGGTAATTTTGATTGTACGTTAGTAAATTATCTTAAATATAGTCATGTAAACAGATAAGAGGTATCTATGAATAGATATGAACAAAGGATTGAAAACCTATCAAATCATGTAAAACAAAATCCTAGAGATTGGCAGTCTGCCATATCGCTATTGAAATTGAACAGTCAACAAATTGACTTTAAAAGAAAACAAAAACAACAGTCTGCTAGATTGTCTATCAAAGCATACAAAAAGGAGGTTGTGTAGATGGAAAACAAATATAGCACTTCGGGAATTGGAGAAGATATTATCCGTAGTTTTACACAAATTGCAAGTGCAGAACTACACGCTAAAACCTTATTAGAAAAACGTATTTCTGAGGTTGAAAATGGATTGATTAGTGAAGAAGAAATTCCTGATAATTTAGAAAAGATTGAAGCATTAAAGGATGAAATTGATGATTACGCAAATATCAGACGTTCTCAAATGCTTTATCTATACAATTCTTTTGGTGGCAAAGGGGATAGAGAACAGTGGTGTTTAGTTAAACATTTAAGTATGGCTATGTACACTGCATTTGAAGCATATCAAGCTTCGGATAGAGACCCTGAATTATTGAATATCGCTTTGGAGATTAACAAGAAGTTTATTGAAGCTTGTACCAAATTCTTAGGCGTAGAAATTACTTCTTGTGCATCTTGCTTCGCAGACATTATGAAAGCTGGAGGAAAATAATATGCAACCTGTAGTATGTAACAAAGATATGGCAGTAGTATTCCCTTTAAAAGACGGTGATTGCGAATTTTGGCTAGAAATCGTTGATTCTGTAGATGATATTACTAATCCAAGTAGAGACCATGCGTATGTTGATTCAAAAGGATTGTTCTATATCTACAACGGAAAAGAAATTCAAGTAATCAATGACCATGCCAATTTGAAAATCAAATGGGGAAATATGATTGGTGATATTTCTAATCAATTGGATTTAATTGAAATTCTAAATCAATTCGTAAAGACAATTTCTGTAAACGGAACAAACATTGCCAAAGACAACGACAAAAACATTGCTATTCAAGTGCCTATCACAACTATTAAATTAGATGGAAATACGATTAGTCCTGTTGATTATATTGTAAATTTAGATTTAGCTAGTGTTTATGCAAAGAAAACTGAAATTCCTAAAAATGTATCTGAGCTTCAAAATGATGCTGGATATATTAAGCAAGAAGTTGTAGATCAATTAATACCTATTAAAGCAATCAAGGTTAATAACGTAACGATACCGCCTGATGAAAACCATGCAGTAAATATTGAAAATGTGTATGTTACACCCGAAATGTTTGGTGCTGTTGGTAATGGTACTACTGACGATAGTTCAGCATTTAATGCTTGTATTGCGAAAGCAAACGAAACTGGTAAGTATGTATTGTTAAGCAGCAAAACATATTTAATTGGTAATACTTTAATGGATAACAGTGACATAAATATAATAGGTATTAATGCTACGATTATATTAGGCAATAACACGTTCACAAAACAAATAATTAATTGTGTGTTTAGTAATATCACATTTAAGCGTACTGTAGGAAGTGATTTACCACTAACAGAAAACTTTTATTCATCTCAATTTAAGTATTGTAATTTTGTTGATATTAATTATTTATTTAATAATATTTCGCCTAGAATTAACACGCTAGAACATTTATTATTAGATGAATGTAATTTACAAAATACACAACTTATTGATGCCACTAATCAATTTAATGGTGTGGTTTATAGTATTAATAAAACATTATTTTATTATGATGAAGACTATAACCAAAGAACTTATATTATTAGTGGATATATTGGTTGTAAGTTTATATTTAATAATTGCACTTTCTCAAAATTTGAGCCGGATGGAATAATTGAATTATTCGGTTCGCTTGATAATTTTGAATTTAATAATTGTTGTATTCATACTTATGATAATGCAAGCACCTTTCTTCTACCGAATATAAGTAGTGTGGAGAAACAACAAATAACATTTAATAATTGTGATATTTCAAACAATAATAAGTATTTAGTTGATGTGTATAACACAAATAACACGGTACTCCCAACTGTTAATATTAAATATTCAACATTAAAAGTGAATGCAATTTTTAATGCAAAAAATGAATGTAGCTTATGGCTTGAAAACAATCAAATTGACACTAAGCCTATTATTAATGTTGGAGTGGGTAAAGTTAACATCGTTGAAATTCAACAAAAATATAGTGATACGAGCGAAAATATATTCCCTTGGACAACAGAACCTACACCAACCGTTGAAAATAATGTGTCACTTGTTAAAGTTGATACAACTGAATATTATGTTTTGACAGAAAGCAAAGATAAAAATGTTAAAAAATTAGACTATTATTTTAAATTTAATCAATCTTACACAAAAGGAGCACCATACTTTAACAATGGTATGATCATTAGAGAACTTGATCTAAGAGGTTATACATTAAAAACATTCATGTTAAAAAACAATATATTTAAGCTTACAGGTAGTAACGGTGAATTAATTGATTATGTATATATGAACCTTGATGATGTGACTGTAACCAGTGATTTATTGGGTGAGTTACCTTATACAAGTATAACTATTAATTTTATACCAGCTGTTACAAAATTCACAGGAAAAGAAGAGGCAAACGGTAATTTAGATTTGAATACTTGTATTACTCTTATTTTAGAAAAAACTAGCTCATAAGCTAGTTTTATTTTATTATATAAATGAGGTGGTAAATATGAATAAAAAAGAATAGGACAACTTGGAGAATTTGCTGGTATTGAACGTAGAGTATTCCCTCACCTCATTAGACATACAACCGCTTCGGATGGATTAAATAGAGGTATGGGTATTGAGGAAGTCCAAGCTATTTTAGGGCATGAAAGCATTGCTACAACAATGATTTATGCTAAAGTATCTAAGAACAATGTAAAATTACATCACACAAAATGTATTGTATAAGTTATAGGGCGTTAATGTACGTCCTTTTCTTTTCATTATATAATTGAAATGCCATAAAACAGTACCTCAGAAAATATGAGAGAGATGAAATATTTTTTGGAGGTGTAAATTTATGAATGTACAAGATTTTTTAACTTTATTACAGACTGCTGCTACTTTAGTTTGTGGTGGATTAGCTTTATATTTTAAATTCAGTACCAAAGCTAAAACTAAAGCAAAGGAAGTGCAAGAAGTGATTGCTAAAATCACTGCACAAGCAGTTGTTTACATTAAAGAAGCTGAGGACAACTACAAAGATACAACTAATGCTGGTGGTAAAAAATTTGAAGAAGTTGTCGGCAAGCTTTATGATCTAGTGCCTGATGCATTGCACGGCATTATTACAAAAGAAATGATTAGTGAAATCGTTCAAAGTACTTTTGATGAAATTGAAGAATACGTTAAGATTCAATTAGATAATGGAATTGATAAAATCAACGTCAAAGGTGACTAATAGTGAAAGTAATCACTATTGATTTAGAATATGTTTTATGGCTTTTAGGTTTCATTGCTTCCGCTTGGGGAGTTGTGAAGATTGTTAAAGAGGTAAAGAAACCTAATGATGATTTAAAAGAAACAGTTAGAAAACACGAAGAATGTCTATCAAGAGACAATGAGAGAATAAAATCAATTGAAAGTTTAGTTATCACACAAGAAGGGATTAAGAAAGAATTGAATGAACACTCTCGAAGGCTAGGAGAGCATGAAGAAAGATTGGAAGAAGATAAGCAACGTGGAAATTTGACATTAAAAGCAAATATCGCAATTATCAATAATATGCTTTCTGAAAACGACAAAGATAAACTCCAAGAAACTAGAGACGAGATTCAAGACTTTCTGCTAGATAAAAACTAAGGAGGATGAAAAATGGGAACTCCACAAGAGTTTTATAACTATGCTCTCAATAAGGTTTTTAACAATAAAGGGCAAATAATGAACATTAATTATGTTCAAAGTGTTGAGCCATATGGTGGGCAATGTGTTTCTTTAATTCAAGGATTGATGGCATGGGGAGGAAAACCATGTATTGCACGTGGCCATGCCAAAGATTGGTGGTTTAATCGTGCTAATAATGGCGTTTTAAGTTATTTTGATGTTGTTACAGGTGCTCCTCAAAATGGTGACGTGGGAGTGTCTGTAGGCGGTGATGCTAGATATGGACATATATTTATCTATTGGGAAGGTAGAGCACTCTCTCAGAACGTTTTAGGCAACGCTAAAGCTATGTTGTGGCCATTAAACTATCAAGGTGCTATTTGGGGATATTTAAGACCTAAATTCTATACTAATGCTTCTACATATGATGCTTCTCAATTGATTAAAGAGAATGGAATGGCCACATTTGAAAATGATACTGCTATCGTTATTCATAGAGACACTCCAACAGGTGCTTCTTACGGAACATTTGTAAGGGGCGAAAAACAAGTCTATACAGAAAAATGGATTGGAAATGGACATAGATGGATTTCATGGATTCATACTAATGGAGTTAGATGTTTCGCAGCAGTTAGTGGTAGTGAATCATATGGTGTTGAACCATGGGCCACAATCGGTGCTCCTGAAACAAAAGATATTGAATTAACACAAGAAGATGGAATTGCTGAATTTATTGTTGATGGTGTTCATAAGCACTACGACAATCCAAGTGGTGAAATCTTTGGGCAATGCAACTCAGGAGACAAGATTCGCTATTATTGGAAGTGCGTTACAAATGGACATAGATATATTGTTGGAAAAGAAGGAGACAGAAAGTTCTTTGTTGCGGTATCTGCTACAGAGGATAGAAGCCAAATGTGGGCGAAATTTAGTGCTCCTGATACAAATACTAAGGAAGATACAAAAGAGCCTTCTAAGCCTTCTACAGAGCCTTCTAAACCAACTACAACAGATTACACTAAGAATGTTAAGGGATATGGAATTGATATTTCAGAACACAACAGTTCAGACATTGATTTATCAAAATATGACTTTGTTATTTTGCGTGCTTCCTACGGAGAACATACAGATAAGAAATTTGAATATTTTTCAGATAAATGTGAACAGTTAAAAATTCCTTATGGTGTGTACTGCTATGATTATGCGTTAGATGATAGCCAAGCTAGAGCGGAAGCAGAGTATGTATATAATCTAATCAAAGACAGAAATGTACAATTAGGTGTATGGTTTGATATGGAGGACGCAGATAATTACAAGAAAAAAGCTGGTGTCTTAACTAAAGAAAGATGTTCTTTCTCTTGTAAAGTGTTCTGCGACTATATGAGTGCTAAGGGATATTATACAGGTGTTTATACTAGCACTAGTTGGCTAGGAACGTTTGTAGAAACAACATATCCTATTTGGATTGCTAACTGGGGAAGTAATGATGGTAATATTCAATCAGACCAATCTGGTGTAGGTGTTATTCATCAGTATGCAGCTAACCCAATCGACAAAGATATAATCTTCCACGATATTGATTTTTATAAATCAAATCCAAAGAAAGATGAATCAACAGACGATAAGAAAGATGAACCAAATACAGATTCTAAAGACGATAATGGAAACAAAATCAATGTGACAGGAATCAACAAATTAATCGAACTGTTGCTAAAGATTGTTGAAAAAATCGCTAATTTGTTCAAATAATTGTACATAATGTAAGAAATACTACATGAAACGCTCATATTTGCACAAAATCTGCAAAAAAGAGGTTTATATGTTGTAAATTGATTATGGTAGTGTGAACTATCGTGAACAAAAATAGTTCGTCTACTAGAGTAGAAGGAGTATCCTAGGACGTATGATTTATACGTCCTTTGCTTTTTTGTGTTAAAATATAAGCACATAGATTAGTAGAGTGCACAATACGACCAATACCATAACATGGTATAATATCTATGCTTATGGGAATACGATCATATTCTTTTTATCTCGTATACCATTTATTAGGTATAAGGAGAAACGAAACTGCTACGCATTTAATTGTGTGGCAGTTTTTGTTATGCTATAATGGCAAAGGCCCAAACATGATGAATTCTAAGTGAACCATGTTAGCTTGATGCACAAATCCAAGTTAGGCATATGGATTTATTAGTATTGATCTATAGTCATACCAAGCGTGACTGATTGATATTATTTTTATGCAAGTCGACTACAAAGAAATATTATTTTCTTACCACTGAATAGAGTACATTCTAGAAGTACTTGAAAGGTGGTCTTTTTTCTATAAAATTCATACTGATATGCTATAATCATGTTGCTAGGATAAGACGAATCGAAAGACCGTGATTCTCTTTGGGAAATTGAAACAATTATAGACGTATAATTATATCTTTGCTTTCTCTTTGTGGCACTAGCAAACAACTACAAAATGTGACAATTGCTAAAAGCTCCCCTTTTTAGAAAATGTCACCAAAACGATTCCATACCTCATCCACATCAGGTATGGTTTTTGTTTTTTTAACAAATCTTAAAATTTATATGCTATATTATTGATGTGTTCTTCATGGATGGACACAACCCTTTCAAAGATAACTTTATGCAAAAGAGTCTCCTTACCAAGCGGGAGGCTTTTTTGTTTATATATTATAAGGGAAGAAAATAATAATATGGTTTTGGCATAATGGCATAAAGTACGTGGCATAAAACATGGAATATTTTTTTAGGTTCAATTAAATAAAATGTGGTCAAAAACAAGAAAATATGAGAACATAAAATAAACTAGAGGAATAAAAAATAAAGAAAAATAAAGAGCTAGAAACTTGCAAATATCATTCAACAAAAAGAAAATTGCTTTATATAAAGCGTGATACATATTATTGGCATGATATTGGCATAAAATAGCCTTATTTTTCACCTATTTTCACTAGTTTTTTATAAAATTTAAGTGTTATCTAAAGAAAGAGGGAAAATTACATGGCAGTAAAAAAAGATGAAAAAACAGGTACGTGGTATTTCTATGGCTCGTACAAAATGAAGAATGGAAAGTATAGACAATACAAAAAACGTGGCTTTCCAAAAAAGAAAGATGCAGTAAAAGCAGAGATCATATTCAAAGAGAATGTGAAAGACCCATACAAGAATATCACACTTGAGGAATTGCTTAATATCTATGCAGCATATACAGAAAAGAGAATAAAAGAAAGCACCTATAGAGTTCAGAACAGATTGCTTGAAAGATGGATTGATATTCTTGGTGATGTTAATATAAAATCCATTACAACTAACGATATAGAGGTTGCAATGGAATTAATGATTAATAACGTAGGGTATGAAACCGCAAAGAGTTATTTATCTAAAATCAATAAGATGATGCGATTCGCAGTTCGTAAAGGATATTTAGAAACTAATCCTTGTTCCCCAATAGAATTAGCTAAAAACCCAAACGAAAAGAAAACAGAAATGAAGTATTGGACTTTGGAACAATTCAATCTGTTTATTCCTTATGTTGAAAATCCTTTGTATCATCTTCTATTCGACAATCAATTTTATATGGGTATGAGAATTGGAGAAACATTGGCTTTGACTTGGGAAGATGTGGATTTAGAAAACAATACGATTGCGATTAAAAAAACATGGTCAAAAGATTTGCATAAAATCACAACTCCAAAAACTCCAAACAGTTATAGGACAATCACAATGCCCCAGTTCTTATCGGATGAATACAAAGAGTTTAAAGAGATGTTGGATGTTCCTGAGAAATCATTTGTATTCGGGATAGATATACCCGTATGCAATACAACAGTTAGAACGAAGATGAGAGAAGCTATTAAAATCGCAAATGAGAATAATGAAGAACAAATACCTATCATTCGTATACACGATTTAAGACACTCATGTGCTTCATATATGATTGGCAATATGGTAAGAGATGGAAGCTCACATTTTAGCTTGTATGACGTTGCAAAGCGTTTAGGAGATAATTTAAGTACTGTATTGAGTGTTTATGCTCATTGGCTTCCTCAAGCCGATAAAGGAATTGCGAAGTTGATGGATAAAGATAATGCACTAGATTAATTTCTAGTGCTTTTTTGTTTGTAAAAAGAAAAACACACCCTTTAGCGAGTGTGCCTTCCATGAAATAGAGAGAGATGAAAATACAGTTGCCTATTTACAGGCACTTAAAGTTTACCATGTTTTAATGCAGACGTTTTGTGCTACATCTTTTAATTATCAGATGATTTTTTATTCATCAATTCCTCGTTGCTTTCGTATGGTATCAACAAACATTATTACCGATTCTATATCGTTATCAGTTAAATCACATACTTTGTCGAATAATTGATTAAGAAGATTATGGCTAGATAATTTATTACATATTGTCTTTAGTCGTATATCTTGTTTGCTTGGTCGTTCTTCAACTTCATATCCAAGAAATACAAGTGGTGATACATTAAAAATTTCTGCCATTTTTTGAATTGTTGATCTTTTCAAATTTTCAACTCTTCCTTTTTCATATTTTGCTATCGCAGATTTCTGAACGCCTATTTTTTCTCCTAATTGTTCTTGTGTCCAATGGTTTTGCATACGTAGCTTTTTAATCATTTCTCCTGTTTCCATTTTCATATACTTTTGTCAAATTATCGTGACCTCCTTATATATTGATTCTAGCAAATATGTATCGTGCAATTCAACTTACAGTTTAATAAGTTTCTAAAAAAGACACATTTCATGTTGCAAAAAGATAAAAGAGTGATATACTATAAGTGTCTTAAAAAGACACCTCAAAAAAAGGCGGTGATAAAATGGATAAGAAAAAATTAAAGTCATTAATGGTATTAAATAATGATACAGGTAAAACATTATCTCAGTATTTAGGCATTTCTGAGCAAACTTTTTCCATGAAATTGAATGAAAAGCATGGTAGAAGTTTCACTAAAGATGAGGTGGAAGCAATATCTAATAAATACTCGTTAACGCCTCAAGAAATGGTATCTATTTTTTTTAAACATATAGTGTCTAAAAAAGACACATTTCAAATTTAACAATTTGCTACACATAAACAGGAGATTGAATAAATGAACGAATTATTTAATGTAACTACAAACGGTGACAAGTTAACTTTGTCGGCTAGAGAGTTGCACAAAGAATTAAACATTGCAGGAAGATTCTATAGATGATTTGAGCAAATGTCAGAATACGGATTTGAAGAAAACGTCGATTTTACAAGTGTACAAAATTGTACGGTTGTTAATAACGGAGCAACTAGAGAATTGCAAGACTACCGAATCACACTTGATATGGCAAAAGAAATTGCAATGCTACAACGCAATGAAAAAGGAAAAGAAATCCGAAGAAAGTTAATCGAATTAGAAAAGGCTTGGAATAGTCCTGAAAAGGTTATGGCTCGTGCATTAGACATTGCACATAAAACAATTGCCAATCTTCAAATTGAAAACGAAGAGATGAAACCAAAAGCTATCTTTGCAGATGCAGTTGCAACTAGCGATACTTCAATTCTAATTGGTGACCTAGCTAAATTAATCAAACAGAATGGAACAGATATTGGTCAAAAACGATTATTTGAAAGAATGCGAAATGATGGATATTTGATTAAGAAAGGCACTTCAAAAAATATGCCAACTCAAGTGGCAATGGAAAAGGGATTGTTTGAAGTTAAAGAACGAGTAATAAACAATCCTGATGGTTCGACAAGAATTACAAGAACAACAAAAGTGACGGGCAAAGGTCAGATTTATTTCATTAATAAATTCAAAAATGCATAAAACGATAAGAAAGGGTTAATAAAATGGCAGAACCAAGTGAAAGATTAGAAAGTGACAGATTAGATTCAATTAGATTATTCCAAGACTCAGTGCATTGGGAAGGAAAAGTTTTTGATGTGCTAATTAAGAACGGATGTTCTAAGGAAGATTTAGTAAACGTATCTTCAATGCTTCAAACAATTTATATGTGTGGATTTGAAGTTGGGAAAAGATGTGTCAAGGAATGAAAGTGTTGCTTGGCTATAGAGACATCATGGAACTTGGTGTTTCTAAGAAAACTGCATACAAGATGTTGAATCTTATATGTGAATCAGAGGCTTACAAAAAATCCAATCTATCCAAAGTGATAGATACAAAGAAAGTTCCAACAAAGTTATTTATCAGGATGTTTCCTGAGTTCAAAGAAAGGTGTGAACAACATGATGAACGTAGATGATTTAAGAGAGTTGGATGACAACAGATACATTGATGAAGATGAGGAGGAAGAACAAGATGAGTACAGTTACGAAGACTACTGCTACGACTTCTGCAAAGCAGAACGTGACGAAGAAGCCTGGTTCTAAATCAACCGCAAAGAAGAAAGCAGTTGAATTAGGCGATTGTATCACGCTTCCTTCTTTTGCAAACAATGAATATGAAACCCAGTATTCAATGTTAGTTAGAAGCAAAAAGCAGACTCGTATGGTTAATCGAGCTGCAAAGTTCAATTACATTTGTTCACTGATTTGTCTGCTTGTTTCATTAGCTTTCATTGTGATAGCTAATTGGTACATAAGAGGCTTATAAAATGACTCAAACAGAAAGAGTCATAAAGCACCTAAAGTAACATGGTTCTATCACTCCTTTAGAAGCTATCAGAGAGTACGGAATCACTCGTTTAGGCGCTCGTATATGGGATTTAAGAGATTTGGGGTATGACATTGAAACTCAGACCGAGACTTCAAAAAATCGGTTTGGAGATAAAACATCATATGCCAAGTACGTATTGAAAGGAGAAGTGAAAAATGAATCTTTACCAAGACACTGAAAAGTTTAGCGTTGAAAAGTATGGAAGCCATGAAGAATGGTTAAAAAAGCGTGGACGTGGTATTGGTGGTTCGGATGCAGCTTGTTTCATGGATTTGAACCCATGGAAAACACTTAATCAGTTGTGGCACGATAAAAAATTCGGCTCACAACAGATTACAAATGATGCTATCGAGTACGGAAATACTGCAGAACCATGTTTAAGAACATTATTTCAGGCGAAACACCCTGAATTAGATGTTCAATACGTGGATAACGTAACACTTGTTTCTAAAGAACATGAGTTCTTGAGATACAGTCCTGATGGACTTATTTACAACAAGGAAACAGGAGAACGTGGAATCTTGGAAATCAAAACATCCAAGATTATTAATTCTCATAGTTTGCAAAAATGGGGCAGTAAAGGAAACGAAACAGTTCCTGATAACTATTATTGTCAAACTTTAGAAGGGTTAATTGTTACGGATTTCGACTTTGTTATCTATTGTGCAGAACTAAGATTTGCAGATGGTGATGCACGAATTATTGAGCGTTCATATCGTAAAGAAGAAGCTTTAGACAGTATGAACGATCTAAAACAAGCAATGATAGAAAAATGGGATAGGTACTTCATAGGTGATGTAGAACCACCTATCACATTGTCTATATAGAAAAAGAGGAGATGGAAATATGGAATTTAATTTAGAGGTACGTGCACAAAACGGAAAAGTGTACACAAATGCGAGTGATTTATTGCCTGCAATCCAAGAAGGATTGAAAGCTTACGATTACGTGGTTGATGAAAACAACTATAAGCAAGCAAAGACAGATAGAGCATCACTTAACAATTTAGTGAAAGTTGTATCTGATAAACGTAAGCAAGTTGAAAATGATGTATTCGCTCAGTGGCTACAAGACAAGAAAGACATTATGCAAGTCGAAAAGACTATCAAAGCAGCATCCGATAAATTGGGCGACGGTATCAATCAAGTTGATAAAGAAGAGAAAGAGTTAAAGCGTAATCAAATCAAAGAGTTGTGGCTAAACATGACCAACAACAAATATCCATTCGAACTAGTGTTTGAAGAAAGATATTTGAACAAGTCTGTTAAGCCTAAAGAAATTGAAGAAAGCTTGAACAATAAGTTCCTTAAAGCCGAAGAACAATTATCTTTTATCGAAGCTTCTTTACCTGAGGATGAACTACAGGCAGAACAAGTTATCCAATTGTTCTGTAAGACTTTGGATTTATCTAAAGCTACAGAACGTATTAACGAAATCAAAGAAGCCAAAGCAAAGCTTCAAGAAAAAGTAAATGCTCAAATTGAACAGTCTAAGCAAGCTCAAATGGAAAGAGAAAATGTAGTTCCTAAACAAGCTCCATTTGAAACTCCTCAGGCTCATTGCCAATCAAGAGGAGGAAGATATTGTATATTCCGTTTTGAAGGCCCTATGGAAGAGCTACAAGCGTTTAATCCAATTTTGAATCAATTTATTAAAGAACATGATGTGAAAGTATCAATTTTAGAAAAAGGAGAATGTTAATTATGTTACAAAACAATATTGCTAAAAAGAATGACAATCAATTGGTAGAATTTTCTGCCAACGGAGAAAAAGTTAAATTATCTCCAGCTATCGTAAGAAATTATCTAGTAAATGGAAATGGTCAAATTACAGACCAAGAAGTTGTGTATTTCATCAACTTGTGTAAATCACAAGGTTTAAATCCATTCATTAAAGATTGCTACTTAATCAAGTATGGAAACACTACACCAGCTCAAATGGTAGTTTCTAAAGATGTTTTCTTGAAACGTGCCGAAAGAAATTCAGAGTTTGATGGTTTAGACGCAGGAATTATCGTAATTAATAACGAAAGCGGTGAGTTAACTTACCGAAAAGGTGCTTTCTACTTAAAAGATCGTGAAGAAGTTGTAGGTGGATGGGCAGATGTATTTAGAAAGAACGTTTCACATCCAACACATATTGAAGTCTCAGTTGAAGAGTACGCAGGAAGAACCAAGGATGGAAAACTTAATTCACAATGGGCGTCTAAAATGGGCACAATGGTTCGTAAAGTTGCCATTACTCAAGCATTGAGAGAAACATTCCCTAATGATTTCCAACAGATGTATTCAGAGGAAGAAATGAATGTGGATATGAAATTGGATGAAACTCCAATTCAACAACCTACACAATCAATTGAGCAAGCACCTGTACAACCACAAACATATTCGCAACCTGAAGAACCACAAGGGGCACAACCCGAAGGTGTAAGTCTTGTATAAAAGCAAACGTAGCCAAGCTACAGATATAGATTTAAAAACTAGAAAGTTGGTAAAAGAAAGAGACCAAATGTGCATATTTTGTGGGAGTACATACCGCATTGAATTAGCACACACAATTCTTTCAAGAAGCAATGGAGGACTAGGTTCTGAAAAAAACCTAGTCTGTGCTTGCCAACGTTGTCATAGAATCATGGACTCAGAAAGTCCTAAAGGCAAGAAATTGAGAGAGATTGCAATTAAGTACCTAGAACGTATCTACGGAAACATTGATGAATCAGAGGTGAAATATAATGCTAACTCAAAATGAATTGTTGTTTAAATATAATCCCTTCAAAATCAAACATTGGAAGGACGAAGAAATAGAAGAACAATTAGGAATCCTAGTTGATGCTTATATCTCTGATGCGGAAGCAGTAATGGAAATGGCATTGAACATTGAAAACCTCGCAAATCAAATGTTCTTAATTGGTGAAATGATTGCTAGATTACAGGAAAGTTCAAACATTCTTAAAGCAGACATTGAAAACAAGACGAATCAAGCTATTTATGTAGAACGTAGTACTTGGGAACGTGAACATGACGGAAAAGCGCCTAGTATTAAATACTTTGAAGCTTTAGCAGGTCAAAAAGTTTCTGAGGAAAGAACTAAGTTTGCAAAAGTTGATTCTGATTTAAAGCGTTTCAAAACTGCTTACGAGAGTATTGAAGCTAAGATGAATTCAGAAAAGAAAAAACTTGATGCTACTAAGTTTGAAATTGGAGGTGCTTAAAATGGCTTTCATTGGAATTGACCCAGGAAATATAGAGAGTGCATATGTAGTTGTTGCAGATGATTTAAGCGAAGTCCTAGAAAAAGGAAAAGTTGAAAATCATGAATTGATGAAATTACTTACTCGTTTCAAGTTAACATACGATATTCGATATGTAGCTATTGAAATGATTGCTTCTTATGGGATGGCAGTTGGTGCATCTGTATTTGATACGTGTGTATGGATAGGGCGATTTAAAGAGCATTGTTTGAAGCTTTTGTGGGAAGTGGAGTTTGTATATAGGAAAGAAGAAAAAATGCTTCTATGCCACTCTATGAAGGCGAAAGACAGTAATATTATTCAAGCTCTGATTGATTTGTTTGCTAAAGACACTCCAAACAAAGGAAAAGGAACAAAAAAAGAGCCTGGATATTTCTACGGATTCAAGAAAGACATATGGCAAGCAATGGCAGTTGCTTACGTTTTCCATACAAAGTACATAGGTACAGAATGTTAGGAGGTGTGATGAATGGAAGAACAACAAAGATCATATTATGCGATTATTCCAGCAAACGTAAGATACGATAAAGATTTAGCTCCAAACGCAAAATTACTATACGGAGAAATCACTGCGTTATGCAACGAAAAAGGATATTGTTGGGCATCTAATCAATATTTTGCAGAACTATATGGAGTATCCGTCCTAAGTGTTAAGCGTTGGGTAAACTCGTTAGTGACTAAAGGATATGTTTATAGAACATTGACATACAAGCCAAATTCAAAGGAAGTCGATAAACGAATCCTAAGTATTGATAGTGGTATAAAAATTGATACCACCTCAGTTCAGAAGTGTTACGACCCTAGTATCAAAAACGATACCTCATCTAGTATCAAAAACGATACGGATAATAATACAAGTATTAATAATACATTTAATAATACAGATATATATAAGGGAAAAAAGAAACAAAAGTCAGAAACAGTTAAATCAATTATTGCAGAGTATACAGAAAGCAAAGATTTGCAAGATGCATTGCATGACTTTGTAGATATGCGTACTAAAGCAAGAAAACCTTTGACTGTTAGAGCTATGAAATTGTCTTTAAATGAATTAGATAAATTGGCAGTAGATGATGTTACAAAGATTGCTATTGTAAATCAGAGCATCATGCACAATTGGCTAACATTCTACAAGTTGCAGAACAATAACAATGGCGGTCAAAGACAATTGACGAGAAAAGAAATGGGGTATGCATTTTGACATTAGAAGAAACTGAAAGAATCTTACAGGTGCTAAGAATCAATTATCCTATGAGCTACAAACATATGACTCAGGAAGATACGCAAGCCTATTTAAAACTTTGGCAAGTATCTTTTAAGGATTATGAATACTTAGTTGTGGCAAATGCAGTCAATCAAATTATCCAAAGTGATACAAGAGAGTTTGCTCCAAATGTAGCACAAGTAAAAACAAGAATTAGTAAAACTGCTATTGGAAAAACTAAAGAGTGTGGAGAGGCTTGGGAAATCGTTTTAAGGAACGCTAAGTGTGACCCTCATACTAGTAAGGTCAACTACGATAAACTGCCTAGAAACATTCAGAAAGCACTCGGAGGGAGCTATCTGTTAAGAGATATTGCGTGGAGCAATAAAAAAGACTTGCAATATTACAGAGATAGATTCTTACAAGCTTACAAAGAGATTTGTGAAGAAGAAGTACAGTTATTAAATTCAGGTCAAATTAGTTTGGAAATGTATCAACAACACGATCAATTGCCTGCACCTCCAAAAAAGGAGGAAGGTATGAAAATGTTGGGAGATTTGATGAACGGATAAAAATAGGAGGGGTAGCAAGTGCAATATTATATGTTGGAAAAAAATGATATATCAGTTGTACGTGGAATCGTATCTTCAAAAGATGTAATGAAGGAATTGGGCATTACAAACGCTCAATTCCATAAGATGTTGAGAAACGAGGAAACCTACAAAGGATGTATTCTTCTTCCTATTGAAACAGATGAGGAAGAAAGAAGAAAAGTAACAAGTGAAGATGATGAGCAATTCCAACTACTGGGCGAAAGTAAAACGGGAATCAGATATTACATCACAAGTTATTTAAGAGTTGTTTCTGTTGACCTAAAAGGAAAACAAAGGGAAATGAAAGCTAAAAAGGAAACGGAATCCATTTATAGAGTTGTAGTGAACCTTAAAGAAGGGAAACGATACTTGAACGTATTATTTGAAGCCTACAAAGCTTTTGTTGGTGAAATAGAAAAAAACGACTCAATCGTTTGGGACGGAGAAATGAAAATCGAAAACCTAAGAGTTATTAAACTAGCTCAGATACAAGGATTGAGAAACAAAAAGAAAGTGAGAATAGGCGATACAGTCTATAGCTCAATCGCCGAGTGTGCTAGAAAGAATTTCATTTCTAAATCACATATGTATCAGATGATAGAAGGAATCAGACCTAATTCAATAGGTGTTGAATTTGTATAAAGGAGTTGAAAAGAAATGAACAGAGTTATTTTATCAGGCGAAATCGGTAGCGATATTGTTTTAAAGAAAACTGCTACAGGACAAAGCCTATGTAACTTCTCGATTGAAGTTAAAGAAAAAGGAAAGAATGGACAAGAGTTTAAATCTTTCTTCGATTGTACTGCGTGGGGAGAAAATGCAGAACATATTAATCAATATGGATTTAGAGGACAACATATAGCAGTTGACGGAAAGCTTCAAAAAAGCTCATACACGAACAAAGAGAATCAGAAGGTATATAAGACTAGCGTGTACGTTATGGACGTAGAATTAGCTTTAAACAATGCTACAATGCCACAAACACAAGCTTATCAAAAAACGCAACAACAAATGCAGCAGCCACAAACAGTACCATTTACAAATCAAGTAAATTATCAATCATATCCAGCAAATGATGATTTGGACGAAGGGATGCCATTCTAGATGATTGCGAAAAGGTATGATGATGAACTTATGTACAGTGTTCAGAGATGTGATGATAGTTCTAACAAATACAAATACTGTACAAAAGATGGAAAACTAGCTTTTAAAAAGCCTGATAAAGATTTTCTAGGGGTAACAAAGCAGAACTACAAGAATGTGTATGTTATCAAAGGAGAAATATACATTGGAGAATATGTTGGAAAGGATAAATAAATGGATAAACAGATAAATCTCACGGGGGGGGGTTATCTATAATCAAGATTGTTTAAAAGGTTTGAAAGAAATTAAAGACAATCAATTTGATGTTGCGATTACATCCCCTCCATATAACAGGGTAAGAAATGATAAGTACGCTCATTATGACGATGCTAAAAACAATTATTACAAGATGATCGTTGATGTAACGAATGAGTTATTGAGAGTGTGCAAGAAAGATGTAATCGTGAATATTCAAGCAACATATTTCAACAAAAAAGATGTTTATAAATACATTGGATATTTCGCAGATAAGTTAAAAGGAATTGTAATTTGGGAGAAAACAAACCCTCAACCAAGTATCAACAAGATTAAGGATGAGAACGGAAACATACTTACATCAGTATGTAATGCAGTTGAATATTTCTTTGTTTTAAATGAACAGGCAGAGGAGTTTAGAGCTTATGGGTCAATCAAAAACATTGTGCATAGCTCAGTTAATGAAAAACACTTTAAAGGACATGGAGCAATTATGAAATACGAAATTGCCGATTGGTTTGTTAAAAATTTCAGTGTTGAGGGAGATACGATTGTTGACCCATTCTTAGGAACAGGAACAACTGCTATCGCATCAGAGCTTAACAAAAGAAAATATGTCGGATATGAAATATCTAAAGAATATTGTCAAATTGCAAAGAAAAGAATTGCAGTAGAAACAAGTACATTGTTTTAAAGGAGCTATGAAATGAGATATGGATAACATTTACGGAAGATTTGCTTCGTTCTTAAAAAACTATGAATTAGAGGAAGCAGACAAATATATTAAACGTGTGTTTCCAAACGCTGAGCTTTATATAGATTACGAGCACGCATTAGTTTTTGAAAGAATAGGCGAAGATGAAGAAATTGATCTTGATTATCATACAGTGATAAACGGAATTGCTTATGACGGGACGTTCACAAGCAATTATAACGAGTTAGTTAAATATTTTGATGAATCAAAGGCTCAAGAAAAGAAATCAAAAGTATTTACGTGCAATGGTAAAAGGTATGAACAAGAAACGTTGTTTTAAAAAGGATGTGAACAAATGAATAGAGAAACAAGGATGAGAAAAGCAAATTACATAAGAAAAGACGAAATCAATTTATGTAGATTTGTTGAAATTTGCTATTCGGTTATTGAAAGAAATATCGAAGGTAAATGGGAATATGTAGGCAAAGTCAAAGAAAAAGGATTGCAAATCAGAAACAGAGTTTATTTATTTGATGATAAATATAAATTAGCTCATTACAAAGACACTAAAATTTTAGAAGTTTTTGAAGGTATACCTGAATGGGCAACGCCTAAAATGATTGAAAGATATGAAGAATTTAAGGCGGAGCAGAAAGGAAAACTATTGTTTTCTAAATAGGAGAAAAGCATGGCAAAATATTTATTTAAATCGAATATATTCGCTCAATTATCGGAAATCGTAGAAGCTAATTCAGAAAAAGAAGTTTGGAATAAGATTAGAAATCAAAAATCTTTTGAAATTAAGCAAAAAGCTTTGCAAATTTATCCAGCATCAATTGAGATTAGAAAAATCAAAGAAAAAAAGGAGAAAAACAACATGGAATTAAAAGAAACAATTGAATTAATGTGTTCAAGCGATTACAAAGAAAGATTTGTAGCAGAATATCACCAAGTAAAAATCAGATACGAAAAGCTTAAAAACTTTTGTAACAAGATTGAAGTAGAAACAATGCTAGGCAAAGAAGTAACAAAACATGATTGCCCACTTGAACTATTAAGAGAGCAACAAAAATACATGGGATTGTATTTATCAGTTCTTGAAAAAAGAGCATTGATTGAAAATGTTGAATTATAAAAGGAGAAACAAATGACAAGTACAGAATTAATTAAAGATATGCTTGAAAGACAGAAAGCATATGATACGGAAGTATTTAAGAAACATAATGTTGACTATGTTTCTAAAAGCCAATTAGAAAGTGCGTTGTTTGATGAATTAGGTGAATTGATGCACGCTCAAAAATCGGATTGGTGTTGGTGGAAGTTCACTCAAGAACCTAAGGACGAAGCTAAAGTGTTTGAAGAATATATTGATGTTGTACATTTCGCTTTAATGTATGAAATCAAGTTTGGTTCAGGATGTTATCAAGACGAGGACGTTAAGTGGAACTACAACAAGTTGAAAACGGATTTAGGATTTGGAAAGGCATATGCGTTTAGTTGCGTAATCAGTTTAACACGAGATGATAACGTATTAGCTTATGTAATCGCATTAGGATTGCATTTAGGATATTCGATTGAAGAAATATATAAAGAATATATCCGCAAGAATGAGATTAATAAAGAAAGGTTAGCGAAGGGGTACTAGGAAAGGAGGAACATTAAGTAATTAAAAATATATACAAATATACTTATATGTGATATAATGTGTTTTACGAAAGGATATTATAAAGGAGATACTATCATGAACACATCAAATATCACAAATTATAAACCAAAAGATTTTGCTGAATTGTTAGGAGTATCTGTTAAAACATTACAACGTTGGGATCGAGACGGGATACTTAAAGCTAATCGCACTCCAACTGATAGGCGTTATTATACTTATGATCAATATTTACAGTTTAAAGGAATTAATACTGTAGAAGATAATAGAGAAATTGTAATATACGCTAGAGTTTCAACAAGAAATCAAAAGGATGATCTGAAGAATCAGGTTGAATTTCTAAAAACATTTTGCAATTCAAAAGGTATGATCGTGTCACAGTGCATTGAAGATTTTGGAAGTGGATTGAATTACAATAGAAAAAAATGGAATCAACTTTTGAACGAAGTGATGGAGAATAAAATTAAAACAATAGTTATTTCAAATAAAGACAGATTTATCCGTTTTGGATATGATTGGTTTGAAAAGTTTTGTGAAAAATTCCATACTTCAATTATTGTGGTTAATAATGAAACATTATCTCCAAATGAAGAGCTGGTTCAGGATATCATATCTATATTGCATGTGTTTAGCTGTAGATTATATGGTTTGCGTAAGTATAAAAAACAGATCAAGGAGGATGAGGAAATTGCTAAAGAGTTACAAAACGGAAATTGACCCAACTCCAGAACAAATACAAATAATTCACCGCACAATTGGTACATGCAGATTTGTCTATAACTTCTATCTTGCGCATAATCAAGAAATATACCAGAAAGAAAAACGATTCATACCCGGAATGGACTTTTCCAAATGGCTGAATAATGAGTACATTCCAAATAATCCAGAATATCAATGGATCAAAGAAGTAAGCAGTAAGTCCGTGAAGAAAAGTATTATGAATGCAGAGACTGCTTTCAAACGATTTTTTAAACATCAAAGCAGATTCCCAAGATTTAAAAAGAAAGGAAAATCTGACGTGAAGATGTATTTTGTGAAAACAGATAAAAGAGTCGTTATTCAATGTGAACGTCATAGGATTAAGATACCTACACTCGGATGGGTTCGTTTAAAAGAAAAAGGTTATCTTCCAACTGTGGAAAGTGGTTGTCTTATCAAAAGCGGACATGTATCCAATAAAGCAGGAAGATATTATGTATCTGTGTTAATAGACATTCCAGATATATCACATGAAGAGCTAAATGAATCTGGTATAGGAATTGATTTAGGCGTCAAAGATTTCGCTGTTATTAGTAATGGCAAAGTATATAAGAGTATCAATAAATCAAGTAATATTAAAAAACTTGAAAAACAATTAAAAAGAGAGCAACGCTGTCTTTCGAGGAAATACGAAGACTATAAAAAGCGTTTGAAGAAAAAGAAAGGAGAAACTACTCGGCAAAATATCAATAAACAAGTCTTAAAGGTACAGAAACTTCATCAAAGGATAAAATATGTTCGTTCTGACTACATTAACAAAACAATCAATGAGATTGTGAAAACCAAACCATCTTATATTACGATTGAAGATTTGAATGTATCAGGAATGATGAAGAACAGGCATCTTTCAAAAGCAATTATGTCACAAAAATTTTATGAGTTCCGTACAAAACTTGAAGCAAAATGCAAGGAGTATGGAATCGAATTAAGAGTTGTAGATCGATGGTATCCTTCCAGTAAGTTATGTCATGAATGTGGGCAGATTAAATCGGATTTGAAATTATCTGACAGAGAATATATTTGTGACTGTGGATATCATATGAATCGTGACTTAAACGCAGCACTTAATCTGAGAGATGCTTTAATCTACAAAGTTGCATAATAAGGTAATTGTAGATATGTACCGAAGGCTTATTCGGGAATTTACGGCTGTGGACTGTACAAGAACTTGTGAGTAGTGCTTGAGCAATCAACACAAAAGCATACAGAATGAAACAGCAAAACGGATTTCGTGAGAACCGTTAAGTCTCGATATGGATATTTTTGTCCATATTTTGAGTAGCAGAAGAAGATAATGAAACAAGATGAAATGACAATTTGCGAATGCATTGAATATTTGGATTCAATGGTTGGTGATGATGAGAATATCAAGGGTTGCTTAGATTACATTGAGCATAAAGCGAAAGCTATGGATAAAAAGTTAAGAGAATATAAATCTATATTTGAAGAAAAGCAAGAGACTAATCTAGATTATTACAAAGATGAAATTCTAGAAAATTGTATGTTGAATTTGGCTTTAGTAGACGGAAAACCTAAGCGTTGTAATCAAACTAGGTGTAACGACTGCGAATTTAACAAAGATATACCAAGAAAATGTCATAAAAGAACAATAGAGTTGCTTAATCAAACGTATACAAAACCAAAGTATAAATTAACTCAATTTGAGTATGATTTGTTAAGCGTGCATAAAGATTATAAAACGTATAATCAAATTGCAAATCAAATACATTTGTTTAAAATGTATGAAAAAGGATATTTTAAATACATTGATACAAATATTCCAATTCGTGAAATCTTAGATAATTGCGAGGTGGTATGATGATATATTTCTTTGCAGGATTGTTTATAGGGGTATAGCTTCAATGCTCCTTTATTCCTTAGTTGTTTCAGAGCGAATCAACGAGTTGGAGCTTGAAAATGGTAGATTGATTGATGATCTAAATAAAGCCGAATATGAAGCTAGAAAATACAAGTATCAACATAGGAGATATGGATATGATGGGTTTGAAGAAACGAAATAAACCTAAAGAAAGTACAGACGTAATGATTAAATTGAAAATCAGTGTTCCTGATGTTAATAACAGTGATTCATGCAATGTTGTAGATTCATTATTAAATGAAATTTGGGATGCTGCATGGAGTAAAGAAGGGGTCGAAGTAGAAGATTTGAAAGCTACATATGTGAAGGAGAAAATAGCAAAATGATGTATTTAAGTATGGCAATTCACAATATAGCGGTAATGATATTTACTGCGTACATGGTAATTCATGTTCATCCAATTTGGGCAGTGTGCATCTTATTTACACATAGAATTGGAACTAAAATTGTACGTGTTCCAATCAAGGAAAATGAGGATGATGCAGTAGATGATACAGTAGATGATGTATATGGAATGGATTGGAATGAAGAAGATAGCAATGAATCAGGTAGAGACAAGTTTTAAAAATGTAGAAAAAGCCCTGAAAGACAACGGATTATATGAAGCATGTGACGATATGGTATTAATTAAACAGGCTTTAATCGAGAGAGATAGAAAAATATACGGGTTGAAGCAGCATAACAGAAATTTAGAGGATAAATTAGGAAGGATAGGAGGTTATCATTATGGAAATCCTAAACAATAACATTTATTGGTGTGACTTGCCAAAATATAGTAATACGATTCTTTATAAAAGGAGACCTTGTATCGTTATTTCAAACGATATTCAGAATAAAGGGAGTAAAACAGTAAATGTAATTCCAATTACTAGCAATTTAAAAAGAACAGATTTGCCATGCCATGTAATGATTGATACAGGACATGAGTACGGAATGGCAAAAGCGGAACAAATCTTAACGATCAATAGAGAAAATGTTAAGTGGCATATCAAGCAATTAGATTGGCAAGAAGCAAAAGAAGTAAAATGTGCATTATTAACTCAAATAGGAATTATTTAAGGATTGTATAATGCCTAAAAGAGATACGGAATACGAGCATTTCAAAGAAACCTGCGGAGGATGGTTTAATTACCATGGCAATATTGGTCTAAGAGCAGGTGATGTAGCAATGGCTGCTTTATTTGATGAAACTGAATTAGTGCAAATTGTATTGACCAAACCTTACACTTTTAATAGGTGGTGGTGTAAGATCGTTGGTTTCAATAGTGATGGAATTGAATATCTAGTTGACAGAACAATGATATTTCAGATTTTGATTGATAAAGACTACAATTTGCGAAGAAAAAGAAGAAAAACTTCTTAAAATCAATTTAACAAAAAGTGGCAAGAAATCCCCCACTTCTAAACAAAGTGAAAGTGGTGGGATGAATTGCTTGTGAAATTTGTATTATACATTCAGTCGTAGTATAATATAAGTATGAAAACAGTTAGAGATTTAGATACAAACAACCATTCGGTATTCATGTTGCATTATCATCTCATTATGTGTACAAAGTATCGTAGAGAAGTTATTGATGACGACATATCAAATCGACTGAAAGAAATATTTCTACGCATAGCTGATTCGTACAATATCGTACTGGAAGAATGGAATCATGATATCGATCATTTTCACATTTTATTTAGAGGAGCTCCGAACACAGAACTTTCTAAATTTATCAATGCTTATAAATCATCGAGCAGTCGTATTATTAAAAAAGAAAACCCAGCAATCAAGAAGTCTCTTTGGAAAGAGATGTTTTGGTCGCAGAGTTTCTGTCTGATTAGTACAGGCGGTGTAAGTGTAGATATCATTAAACAATATATCCAGACACAGAATCAGAAAGGAGAAACAGACAATGGCTAATATTGCATACAAATACAGACTGTATCCAAACGCAGAGCAACAGGTTATGTTTGCAAAGACTTTTGGATGCTGTCGAAAAATCTGGAATCTTATGCTTGCGGACAGAAACGAAACTTATCAAAAAGATAAGACACACATTGCTCCAACGCCTGCTTCCTACAAAAAAGATTACCCATTCTTAAAGGAAGTTGACAGTCTTGCTTTAGCCAATGTCCAGCTGAACCAGAATAAAGCGTTTAAGGAATTCTTCAAGTCCTGCAAGACGAAGAAGAATGAAAGAGGTTTCCCTAAGTTCAAGTCTGCCAAAACATCCAAGCGATCTTACACGACCAATAATCAGAATGGAACGATTGAAATTGGAGACGGCTTTATTAAAATGCCAAAAGTTGGAAAAGTAAAAGCTGTCATTCATAGAAAGCCTGATGCATGCTGGAATCTGAAATCAGCAACTGTATCACAAAGCTCAGATGGAAACTTCTGGTGCTCTGTTCTTTTTGAATATGAAAGCCAAGTTTCGCCTGTTCGTGTAGATACAAATAAAGCTATTGGTCTGGATTACTGTTAAAGTCAGAACGCTCGTGACTTTAGTCATGAGATGAATGACGTATGTAACAGTTTTTCAACAGTTTCTATACGTGGACCATGTTATAATATATATGTAGAATGCATCGCAAAAAAAGGAGATTTCGATATGTATACAGTACGCTTTCAATTGGAACTAAGTGGATCTGAAAAACGTTTTTTGTCGAA
>UMAM01033815.1_pt1 | contig 51214 bp, 46 predicted proteins | sample 1963711 | NCBI WGS metagenome assembly UMAM01 (sample SAMEA4835916, study PRJEB28245) | human gut metagenome | biome: gut microbiome; material: fecal sample | place: Denmark | collected 2008
CATCGGAATTGATATTGTCGATATCAGTCGTCTTTCAGAAAAAGTTGCAGATAAAATATTATCAAAAAAAGAAATGTTAGAATTTAAAGGGTATTTAGATTCAAACAAAACGCGTGCTATGGAGTTTTTAGGTGGTCGGTTGGCTGCTAAAGAAGCTTTCTTAAAAGCCGTAGGTGTAGGGATTTATAATGGAATTTCTTTAACAGAATTGCAAGTTGTAAAAGACCAATTTGGCAATCCAACCTTTAAAGATAACCAATCTTGCTTTTTGTCCATTACCCATGATGCAGGTGTAGCCGTTGCAATTGTTGTCGTTTATTAAAAAGTCCTTTTGGACTTTTTTTGATACTTTAGGTTAAAATTACCATTTTTATTTTTTTTATAAAAGTGATAAATTAACTATGGTGATAAAAATGACAAATGTTGTAGTTTTAATTGGTGTAGTTGAAAAAGCGTATTATGATAAACAAAAAGAGAATTATTTTGTCGATTTAAAATTAGAAAAGACCATCAAAAATGCAGATGGCAGTGTCGATTACGAGACATATAAAGTAAAACTGTGGAAGGGGTGCTACCATGATCTTTCTTCCATTCAAACGATGCAACCCGATATTATTTTAGGCGTAAAAGGGAGATTAGAAAAAGATAAAGAGGAAACTTATGTTGTGGCTGAAAAAATATCTTTTTTAGGAAAAAGCAATAATATGCAATTGAAATAAAATAAAAAAAGTTTAGATGCTAGGAAAACCAAAGTTTTCCTTTTTTCTTACTTAAAATAATAGAATATAAAATTCAAAGAAGAAAGGAAAATAATATTCATTAACCTTTTTATTTATGTTATAATCATAATAATTAATAGCGAGGTAAAAATATGGAACAATATAAGCAATTATGTAGAGATATTTTAGAAAAAGGACAATTTAAACCCGACCGTACTAATACGGGAACGATTTCTTATTTTGGCTATCAATCTCGATACGACTTAAATCAAGGTTTTCCTTTATTGACGACAAAAAAAGTGTTTTTTAAAGGAATTTTAGCAGAATTATTATGGTTTATCAGTGGAGAAACGAATATTCGTCCCTTAGTCTTACAAAATGTAAAAATTTGGAATGACTGGCCCTATGAAAAGTTTAAACAATCTAATGATTATCACAATGAAACATTAGAAGAATTCGTTGAAAAAATAAAAAACGATGAAGCATTTGCAGCAAAACATGGAGATTTAGGTCCGGTTTATGGCAAACAATGGCGTGATTTTTTTGGTGTAGATCAATTAAAAGAATTAGAAAAACAATTAAAAGAAAATAAGTTTAGTCGTCGTCATATCATTTGTGCTTGGAATCCAGCTCAAATTAAAGAGATGGCTTTACCTCCTTGTCATGCGTTTATACAATTCTATGTCAGTGCAGATAACCGCTTATCTTGTCAACTTTATCAACGCAGTGCGGATGTCTTTTTGGGCGTTCCATTTAATATTGCAAGTTATTCTTTATTAACGATGATGTTAGCAAAAGTATGTGGATATCAACTTGGTGAATTTGTACACACTTTAGGAGATGCGCATATTTATGTGAACCACATTGAACAAATTAAAGAACAATTGACAAGAAGTTGTAAAAAATTGCCTACTTTAAAAATCTTGCGTGATGTTTCTTCCGTTACTGAATTCCGATTTGAAGATTTTGCATTAGAAGATTATGATCCATGGCCAGTGATTAAAGGAAAGATTGCCGTATGATTAGCATGATTGTTGCGTATAGCAAAAAAAATAAAGTAATTGGTTATCAAAATAAAATTCCCTGGCACATTAAAGAAGATTTTCAGCATTTTAAAAGTTATACAATAAATAAAACGATTTTAATGGGGAAAAATACTTATTTTTCCATTGGAAAGCCTTTGCCCATGCGAAAAACAATTATTGCTGTCAATGATGAAGACTTACAAATTCAACATGAAGATGTGAGCATCACAAATGATTTGTTTGAAGTTTTAAATCAATATAAAAACTCAAAGCAAGAATTAGTCGTTTGCGGGGGAGCGATGATTTATCGTTTAGCTTTACCCTATGCTGATAAATTAATTATTTCTGAAGTAAAAAAAGAATATCAGGGGGATACTTACTTTCCAGATTTTGAAGATCAGTTTGAGTTGATTTTTAAAGAAGAAAGAGAAGAATTTATCATAAAAACGTATCAACGATTGTAGGTGAAAAAAGATGTTTAAATGGTTTTGCATGATTTGTAAATTGATGTTTCCTTTCCTTTTTTTACTTCCCAAGTTAAAAAAGCATGCCAAACACAAAGAAAAATATTCATTAGAATTTCGTTACCATACCGTTCGAAATTTTATAAAAAAATTATCAAAAGCAGAAAAAAAATCCATTGATTGTGTGCAAAAAGAAATTATTGAGCAACCTCATGGAGGAAGAATTTATATTACCAATCACCAAAGTATGGATGATATTTGTACGATGATTGAATTGTCAAAAAAACCAATTCGTTTTATTTCAAAAATTGAAAATCAAAACGTTTTTGCTTTGGGAAATGCTGCGAAATCTCTTGATTGCTTTTTTATCGATCGAAATGATGTTCGTCAGTCTTTAAAAGTATTAAAAGAAGCAGCAATTGCTGCCCAAAATGGTGACGATGTGTTATTGTTTCCAGAAGGAACAAGAAGCAAAACAGGAGAAGTATTAGAATTTAAAAGTGCCCTAACCAATTTAGTCCAAATGGCCAAAGTTGAAGTAGTAATTGTGGCTTTAGATAAGACAACACTATCTTTAAAGAAACGTGCTTATCGTCCATTTCATGTCAAAGCACGAGTTTGTAAGCCCATTTCATATGAAACTTTTTTAGAGCATAAACAAGATTTTACAACTTATGCACAAGAAATTTTAAAACAAGAACTAGCAAAGATAAGAGAGGAGAATCAAGATGATGAACATGATTGATATCATTATCAAAAAGGCAAAAAAGAAAGAATTATCATCAAAAGAAATTGATTATTTTGTTCAAGGGTATACACAAAACCAAATTCCTGATTATCAAGTGTCTTCTTTGTTAATGGCAATTTTATTAAATGGAATGACGTTAAAAGAAACGACTGCTTTAACAAAAGCCATGTTAGAGAGTGGAAAAGTCAATGATTTATCTTCTATTCAAGGAGTGACGGTTGACAAACATTCAACAGGTGGCGTTGGCGATAAAACAACGCTTGTATTAGCTCCTCTTGTCGCGTCTTGTGGACTAGTCATGGCAAAAATGTCAGGAAGAGGTCTTGGACATACCGGTGGAACGATTGATAAACTAGAATCAATTCCTGGGTTTAATACAGCTTTAACATCGCAACAATTTTTTAAACAAGTCAATCAAATTCATGTTGCTGTAATTGGACAAACCGATGAATTAGTTCCAGCTGATAAAAAGTTATATGCTTTGCGAGATGTTACCGGAACTGTGGATTCTATGCCTTTAATTGCCTCATCTATTATTTCTAAAAAAATTGCTAGTGGTGCACAAATCATTGAATTAGATGTAAAATATGGCGATGGCGCATTTATGAAAACAAAAAAAGATGCCAAAGCATTGGCACAATTGATGATTCAAGTTGGCAAAAACTTGAACAAAGAAGTCAAAGCGGTCATTTCAGATATGAATGAACCTTTAGGCTATGCGATTGGAAATAATTTAGAAGTCATAGAAGCCATTGAAACCCTTAAGGGAAAAGGACCTCAAGATTTAAGAAACCTTTGCCTTCACATATGCGCTGATTTTTTAGTTGCCGCAAAACGGTTTACACAATATGATAAGGCGCTTGAATATGCAACAAAGCAATTAGAAAATCAAGCAGCATTAAATAAATTTAAAGAATTTGTTGCAGCCCAAGGGGGCGATGTGCGTTGTATAGAAGACTATTTGTATTTTAAACAAGCAGCGCATTCTTATCAATTAGTATCAACCCATCAAGGGACAATCAAAAAAGTTAAAGCCTTACAAATTGGACATGCAGCCATGTTACTTGGTGGTGGGAGACAATCAAAAGAAGATGTCATTGATATGAGTGCTGGAATCGTTTTAAAAGTCAAGACAAAGGATACTATTTGTGTTGGAGAACCATTAGCTGTTTTATATTCAGATAAGCCCATTACCGATGAAATCATTCATTTAGTGAAAAATGCATTTGTTATAGAAAATTGAGCCGCTCCAGCTCAATTTTTTTTACATATTTTATCTTTTTTTAGCATACATAATAAATGAGGTGTCCAATATGTTTAAAAAAATTGTCTATCCTTTTATGTGTGTGTTACTTTTAGTAGTTGGAATTTTATGTATTCAATATGAAAAAGGAAATGCTGTTTCACAAAAAATCATGCCTGTACAAGCCATTGATTTAAATTTAGATTGTGGTGCTAGTTATTTAATTGAAGAAAAAACAGGAAAAGTTTTATATGCTCAAAATGAAACAGAAAAATTAAAACCAGCTAGTATGACTAAAATGATGGGATTACTTTTAATTTGCGAACAAATCGATCAAAAAAAGATTAGTCTTGAAGATATCGTAACAGTAAGTGCAAATGCAGCTGCCATGGGTGGTTCTCAAGTCTTTTTAGAAGTAAATGAACAAATGAGTGTTCACGATTTATTAAAAAGTGTATGTATTAGCAGTGCCAATGATGCGATGTATGCATTAGGTGAATTTGTGGCTACGACCAATGAACGATTTGTAGAAATGATGAATGAAAAAGCAAAAGCCTTAAATTTAGAAAATACCAACTTTGTAAACGTAACTGGTTTTGATGATGACAATCATTATACCTGTGCTAAAGATATGGCAATTATTGGACAAAATTTATTGAAGTATCCAGACTTGATTCTTCCTTATACTAGCATGTATGATGGCTATATTCGAGAAAATACCGATCAACCCTTTTGGTTAGTTAACACCAATAAATTAATTCGTTTTTATGAAGGAATGGATGGGTTAAAAACGGGTTATACGTCTCAATCAGGATTTTGCTTAACGGCTACAGCTAAAAGAAATAATGTTCGCTTAATTAGTGTCATTATGAAAGCTGATTCCAGTGCGAATCGAAATGAGATGACTAAAACGCTATTAGATTATGGTTTTAGCAAATTAGAAGCAAAAAGTTTATATCAAGCAAATGATAAAGTTTCCACTATTGAAATTAAAAAAGCGAAACAACCAAAAGTAGATGTCTACACGCCTCAAGATATTCAAGTCATTTTAGATAAAGAAAAAGAAAATGTAGAGATTCAACAACACATTCAATTAAAAGATTCCTTGAAAGCTCCTTTAAAAAAAGACAGTGTAATTGGTCAATTAGTGGTACAAGTAGGAGAGGATGTGTACACATTTGATTTGATTATCAAAGAAGATGTGGAATTGTTAACTTATAAAGAAATATTTGGTGACTTTTTAAAAAGCATCTTGGCTTAAAAGCGATTTTTAATCGCTTTTTTTTATATAAAAAAGACTAAGAGATCTTTCATTTTAATTTAAAAAAAATGAATTTTATTCTATTTTTATCTAGTTTTGTCGAAAATCTATTAATTTTTTTAAAAAAGAGTAAGATGTTAAATAGAGGTGATGATATGACAAGTAAAGTATCTTTTAAAGTAGTCGATAGTCATTTAATTATCAAATTTGAAGGCGATTTAGATAACATGGCAACTTACCAATATAAGACAAAACTCTGTGAAGTTATCAAATTAAATGAATTTGAAACGGTTATCATGGATCTTTACAATGTGACTTTTATTGATAGTAGTGGAATCGGATTAATATTAGGACGCTATAATCAAATTCAACAATATGGTGGACATTTAATTTTATGTGGCATTAATAAACATATCAAAAAAACGATTCAAATTTCAGGAATTGCTAGTATTATAGATATTTATGAAGATGGATATGATCAATTGAAGCAAAGTGAGGTACTTTTATGACAAACAAATTAGAAATAAAAATTGCAGCAATGTTAGAAAACGAAGGAGTGGTACGAAACGCAGTTGCTTCTTTTGTCAGCAGTTATAACCCAACTTTAGAAGAAATCATTGACATTAAAACGATTCTTTCTGAAGCCGTTTCAAACGCCATCATACATGGTTATGAGTTTGATAAGACAAAAGATGTGTATGTCAAAGCGACGATAGATGATCACACTTTAGAAATTATTGTACAAGATTATGGAAAAGGAATTGAAAATGTACAAGAAGCTTTAAAAAATCATTTTTCTACTAAAAAAGATCATGAAAAAACAGGAATTGGATTTACAATTATGCGTTCATTAAGTGATCAATTTGAAATTCAATCATCAGTGAATGTGGGGACGAAATTAAAAATCACTAAAATTTTGCAAACGGATGCAATTAAGGCGGACTAATATGAGAGATGAGCAATTTGAATCACTGATTAAAAGGGCTCAAAATGGGGAACAAGAAGCAAAAGATTTATTAGTGCAAAATAATTTGTCATTGGTATGGTCAATTGTCCATCGTTTTAATAATTTAACCTATGATAAAGAAGATATTTTTCAAATTGGATGTATAGGACTAATTAAAGCCATTTTAAAATTTGATTTAACTTATAACGTTCAGTTTTCTACCTATGCTGTTCCAATCATTCTTGGAGAAATAAAACGACATTTTCGAGATGATGGGGCCATTAAAGTTTCTCGCCAATTAAAAGAATTAAATAGTAAAATTGCACAAATCAGCGATCAATTTTTAATGGAAAACCAAAGAAATATTACGATTAATGAATTAGCAGAAATACTACATTTACCTATTCATGAAATTGTATTAGCTATGGATTCAAAATATTATCCGACCTCTTTATCAGAACCGATTTATGAAAAAGATGGTTCTAGTATATGTGTTGAAGATCGCATTGAAGATATTCAAAATTTTTCAATTGTAGATAAAATGACTCTTCAAGAAGAGTTAAAGAAATTATCAAAAAAAGAGCAATTACTCATTCAATTGCGTTATTATGAAGAATTAAATCAAGAAGAAATTGCTAAAATTTTTCATGTTTCACAAGTTCAAATTTCAAGAATGGAAAAAAAGATTATCGAAAAATTAAAAAAACAATTTACGTAATGCCAATTAAAGTTGGCATTTTTTTTATTAAAGATACTCTTGACAAAGCGGGGGGGGTAATATAATAACTTAGGTGAAAATTCATGAAAAAAAAGCGATTTTGTATCAATCTGTTTCTATGTCTTTTTTCTTTTCTTTTTTTAACAAGTTGTGAGGAAGAAACAAGTTATGTATTGCCCGCAGAATTTCAATATAAGTGTTATTACAATCCAATTGAAAATAAAACGACTATTCAATGGTATTTGCCTATTTATAATCAAAAAAATTTATCATTAAAAAATGAATCTTTTACGTTTAACTTATATTTTAAAGATACTTTTGTCAAAGAGGCAACTTTTCACTATTCTATCAAGATTAAACCCAAAAAAGTAGAAACTGGATGGAAAACATTTGTAGTACAAAATGAAATTAATGCGATAAAATTTATAAGTTGGTCTGGTGAATATGATAGTTTTTGGAAAACTTATTCTACATGGATTATTGTTTGTGCGATTGTTTTGCTTTTAGGAATTATTATTTTTATTATTGAACGAAAATTAGAAAACATCGGTTTTGATGATTTTACTGATTTTTTTTGTGAATATTGGTATTTTGTTTTAGCTATTTGTTTTTTTATTTTTTCTGCATTATTTCCTTTATTTATAAATGAAATATTAAATTGGGTTCCATTTTGTATTATTTTAGGAACAATCATATTATTTTTTCTTTTAACATTTATTATTGATTTGATATTTGAATGGATTGAAAATATTGAATTTAATCGACCATCTGATAAGGCTATTTTAGTACAAGAAGAAAATACAGCCAAATTTAATGATTTGTCTTTAATAGAATTAAAAAATTTTTGTAAAGAAAATGGCATCAATGGATATTCTAATTTGAATAAAAAAGATTTACTTTATAAAATTAAACAACATTTGAAAAGTCAATTATGGTCTATGAGCAAAGAAGAGTTGATTGAAATTTGCAATGAAAATGAAATCACTATTCAAACTAATTTGACAAAACCAGAAATGATACAAGAAATTTTATTGCATTTTTTTGAGCCTGAACAAGAAGAAATAAAAAAAATAGAAATGGTGGCAACTCCAAAAATAGAAAAAAAAGATCAAGTGACTTTTCAAGATATTGTAGGGTTAGAAAAAGTGAAAAAGATTTTTAATGAAAAAGTAATTTTACCCATCAAACATCCTGAATTATTTGAAAAATATCAAAAAAAATCGGGTGGTGGAATTTTACTTTATGGACTACCTGGAACTGGAAAAACGATGTTTGCCAAAGCTATTGCAAGTGAAATCAATGCCACTTTTATTGCTATTAAATCCTCTGATATAAAGACAAAGTGGTATGGAGAAACAGAAAACAAAGTAAAAGAAATTTTTGACCAAGCTAAAAAACAAGCGAAAACAATTTTGTTTTTTGATGAATTTGAAGGAATCGGTTCAAAACGAACAGATGATTTTAGTGCAGGAGACAATAATCTTGTCACTCAACTTTTAATTGAAATGCAAGGAATAGAATCTATCAATCAAAAAAATCATTTAATTTTAATCATTGCTGCTACAAATCGTCCATGGGCAATCGATTCAGCCTTTTTAAGGCCAGGTCGATTTGATGAAAAAATTTATATTCCCTTACCAGATTTTGCTGCGCGAAAAGCAATGTTTGAATTAAAACTCAAAAAAGTTCCTACAAAAGACATGGACTATGATTATCTTGCAAAACAAACAGAAGGTTTTAATGGAGCCGATATTGAAGAAATTTGTGAAAAATTAAAAATGGAAGGAATAAAAAAGTCTTTAGAGTTAAAAAAAGATTATTATCTCACTACTCAAGATTTTATCAATATTGAACCATTGATACAAACCAGTGTTTTACAAAATGATGTAGAACTGATGAATAATTATCGTAAAAGTTTATAATCACCTAATGCCAATTAAAGTTGGCATTTTTTTGTGCTCTCTTTTTATCTTTAAACGTATTAAAGACTAAATTTACCCCATACTTATAATAAAGTGGGTGATAAAATGATTTTAAAAAATCAAGAAATACAGCAAACAGTAAAAGAAAATAGTAAGAAAAAAAAGAAAGGTATGCACCTTGTAAACGCTTTTTTAGTAGGTGGCTCTTTTGGCTTGATAGGACAAGGTTTGTATGAATTATATCACCGAATTTGTCATTTGAATCAGCAACAATCGCTACTATTAGTCAGTTTGACATTAGTTTTTTTAGGAGTTTTATTCACATCTTTTTGTGTTTTTGATAATTTAGCTAAACATGGTGGTGCTGGTAGTTTTATTCCAATTGTAGGATTTGCAAATGCTATGTCAAGCGGTGCGATTGAAGGAAAAAGCGAAGGACCTATTTTTGGAGTGGGTGGCAAAATATTTTCTTTAGTTGGAAGTGTATTTGCCTATGGAATTGTAGCTACTTATATTTGTGGTATTCTTTATTATATTTGGAAGGTGATTTTATGAATAGTCAATCTGTATTGGTACAACATGTTTATTTAGATGCAGTAGGAATTATTGTTGGAAAGTTAGAAAAAGAAGGACCTTTACGTCGATATTTTAAAAATTATATTGAAGATAGTTATTTTGGTGAAAATACTTTTGAATTAGCACAAAAAAAATTATCTTATCAGGCAATTCAAATTGCTTTACGACAATCCAAATATGATAGTGAAGATATTGAAATTGCTATTGGTGGAGATTTAAGTAACCAAATTCATTCCTCAACCTCTTCAATTGAAAAGTATACCTTTCCTTATATTGGCGTTTATGCTGCTTGTGCGTCTTTTGTCTTATCCATGATTTTAGGATCGATTTATATTGACAAACAAATCACAGAGAATGCCCTATGTTTTACATCTAGCCATCTTGGTGTGTCAGAAAAACAATTTCGATATCCTAATGAATATGGCATTCAAAAATGTTGCACGAATACAACAACGATTACTGGAGGAGCAGCAGTAATACTTTCTAAAAAAAGAAATCGTATTAAAGTGAATTCTTTTACCGTTGGAAAAGTAGTGGATGTATTGTCAACCAATGTCAATGATATGGGAACCTGTATGGCTTATGCTGCATTAGATACTTTAAAAACTCATTTGACTAATCTTGGAAAAAATGTAGAAGAGTATGATCAAATTATCACTGGCGATTTATCCTCATATGGAAGTAAAATTTTAAAAGATGAAGCGCAAAAGTTAGGATATCAACTTGATTGTAAGCATAGCGATTGTGGAATGCTAATTTATGATACAACCACTCAAGATGTCAATGCTGGTGGCAGTGGACCAACGTGTTGCCCAGCTGTTACTTTTAGTTATTTTTTAGATAAAATGCTCAAAGGTGAGATGAAAAAAATATTGGTTATTGCAACAGGCGCTTTGCATTCACAAATTTCTTATCAACAAAAGCAAAGTATTCCCTGTATTGCTCATGCCATTGAATTGGAGGTAAATTATGCTTATTGATTGTCTTTTTGCTTTTTTAGTTTGTGGAGCAATTTGTGTAATTGCCCAAATAATTGTCGATAATACCAAATTAACACCGGGACATGTGACCTCAATTTTTGTTGTCGCTGGTGTTTTATTAGAATTTTTTGGGCTTTATAAATATATTCGTAAAATAGGTCGAGTAGGAGCTAGTATTCCTATCAGCAATTTTGGCGCTTTAATGATGGAAGGAGTAAAACAACTTATTGAAACACAAGGACTTTTAGGAATTGTCAATGGTGTCTTTTACATCACAGGTGGAGTAATTACCTTTTGTGTCTTTTTATCTTTGATTGTCGTCATTTTTGCGAGGGCAAAATCATGAAAAAAGATGTTAATTTTATTAATATTGCCGATAAGACATTGGCAAGTCGATTAGGATATGGCATTAATTTTGATGTCGTTAGAAAACAAGTGCTGTATCAAAATCAGCCCATTGTCTTTTATTTTTTATCTTCATTAACGAATCAAGATGCCTTAAATGATATTATTGAAAATATACATAAAACGGATTTAATTTGTAATGGTTCAGTCGATTTTGAAAATGATATCAATATTGTAGAGTCCCAAGTCCAAGCGGGAATGCTTGCAATCTTAAATTACCCTGGACATAAATATTTAGTTGTGGATGTTCGTTCCTATCCTGATCGTTCAGCACAAGAGCCAGAAAGTGAAAAATCAGTAAAAGGTTCACATGATGGTTTCACAGAACACATGTTAACTAATACTGCTTTGCTTCGAAGAAGAATAAAAACACGGAATTTTCGTGTAGAATTATTACAAATTGGCGAACTTTCAAAGACTTATGTCAATGTTTATTACATTGAAAACCGAGTCAATAAACAAGTCTATAAAGAAGTGAAAAAAAAGTTAAAGACAATCGATATTGATAGTTTAACCATGACTGATCGAGCGTTAGCAGAAATTTTATTTAAACAAACATTCAATGTCTTTCCTGTTGTTCGCTTTACCGAAAGACCTGATATTGCAGCCATTCACATCTTAAAAGGGTACTTAGTTTTAATGATAGATACTTCTCCTGGGGCGATTATTGTGCCAACTACTTTTTTTGAACTTTGTCAACAACCAATGGAATATCATTTTTCCCCTATTATTTCTTCTTTTGGACGTCTTCTTCGCTACTTTAGTATATTTATTGCATTATTTTTGGTTTCGATTTGGTTTTTAGTGGCTTCTGATCCAACGATTCATTCGCATTTTTTAATTTTAAATGAATCCTTAAGTCGACAGGAATTGTTTATTCAAATTTTAGTCGTGGAATTGTTTTTATCTTTTATTCGTTTGGCTAGTTTTAATACGCCAGGTCTTTTATCCACTTCCATGTCGTTAGCGGCAACGATTATTTTAAGTGAAGTAGCAGCTTCCATTGGTTTAGTACAAGGAGAAGTCGTCTTTTATTGTGCTTTAAGCAGTTTGGCTGCTTTTGGGATTCCAAGTTTTGAAGTGTCACGAGCGGTAACGCTTTGGAATTTCCTTTTCATTCTAGCCGTTGGATTTTTTAATAAAATTGGCTTTATTGTCATCAGTTTTATTTTGTTTTTAACTTTAGTCAGTATAAAAAATTATGACAGTGCCTATTTATATCCTTTTTTACCTTTTTCTTTAAAAGATTTTTTAAAAACAATTTTACGCGTTTCTTCCGATAGCAAATACACGACAAAAGTAAAATAAAACATTGACTTTCTTTTTTAAATGGTATTAAATAGTCATCGGAAGGAGAAATGCTCCATGAAAAAAATAAAAATTGCTTTGATTGGTTATGGCAATCGAGGCTGTATATATGGCTCTTTTATTTTAGAAAAAAAAGAGTGGTTTGAAGTGGTAGGAGTCGTTGAGTTTTTAAAAGAAAAAAGAAAGAAAGCTCAACTTGATTTTTCTTTAAAAGATGATCAGGTTTATGAAAGTGCTGATGATTTTTTTGCAAAAAAACCAGAAGTAGATTTATTAGTTATCGCTTCAATGGATCAATATCATTATCAACAAGCTATTTTAGCACTTCAACTTGATATGCACGTCTTATTAGAAAAACCGATTGCGTTAACTTTAAAAGAATGTCAAGATATTGCCGCTTTAGCCAAGTTAAAAAATAAAACTGTAGTCGTTTGTCACGTTTTAAGATATTCTTCTTTTTATGTGACAATTAAACAAATTCTTGAAAAAAAAGAAATTGGTCAAGTGATTCATATTGCGCAAACAGAAAATGTAGGATATTGGCATCAAGCCCATAGTTATGTAAGAGGAAATTGGCGCAATAGTCACATTACAGGACCGATGATTTTAGCTAAATGTAGTCACGATTTGGACATTTTATATTGGTTAATGGATAATCCTTGTATTAGTGTCTCTTCTTTTGGCTCGTTAAAGCATTTTAAAATTGAAAATAAGCCCTCTAATGCAGCACAACGTTGTTATGAATGTGCTTTACAAAAAAGTTGTCCCTTTAATTGCTTTAAATTTTATTTAGGATTTGGCAGAGAATGGGCTCGACAATTAGTTGGCGATGATTTGTCCGATGAAAACATTACCAATTATTTAAAAGTCAGTCCATATGGTCGTTGTGTCTATCTTTGTGACAATGATGTGGTCGATCATCAAGTAGTCAATCTATTATTTCAAAATCAAGCCACTGCATCTTTAACGATGAATGCTTTTAGCCGTTATTGTGATCGTACGATTCATATTTATGGAACTGAAGGAGAAATTATAGGCGATTTTGAAAATCGTTTGATTACGGTTCAACCCTTTTTAAAAGAAAAAAGAGTAATTGATTTAAATCAAATCAATCATGATTTTTCTGGACATGGTGGTGGGGATCGGCAAATGTTTTTTGAATTGGTAGATTATATTTGCAATCATCATCTCACTAGTGGACTTTCTTTAATTGAAGATTCTATCATGAGTCATAAAATGGCCTTTGCCGCAGAAGATTCTCGTTTACAAAATGGAAAACCCATTTCAATAAAATAAAAAACAGTTCTCAAGGAACTGTTTTTTATTGTAAAGCTTTTAAGACTTTTTTTGTATTTGTAAAATTATATTTGACATAATTTTTTAAATATTCCATTCCATGTTCTTTTGCTATGGCAATGGCAATTTGATCTACTTCGTTAGAGGCTCCTTTTAATAAAGGTTTTTTAATTTCTGCACTCATTTGGTCCATTCTTTTTAAAAATTCATAGCGAGCAATAATGCTAGCGCATGCAACGGCCATGAATTGATTTTCAGCTTTGATATAAAAGGAAACATCTTGAATAATATTAGTTGCTTTATAATCCTTTAAGTATTTAAAATAAAGGTCTTGATCACAAAATTGATCGATAATAATAGGACCATCAAAATGCGTTTCTTCTTTTAATTTTGCAATTAAAAAGTTATGTAAATATGCTTTAATGACATTTAAATTAAAGTGTTCGGAGTGATAAATTTGATTATATTTGGCATTTGATAAAACGGATATCTTTGCTTTAATTCGTTTTAATAATAACGGCGCTAGTAAGCGAATTTTTTTATCATCTAGTTGTTTAGAATCTTTAACGCCTAATTCATTTAAAAAAGAAAAATCAGTTTCTTTAACTAAACAACATGCGACAACAATTGGACCAAAATAATCGCCAGTTCCCACTTCATCACTACCCATATGGGAAAATCCATCTTTGATATTTTGCCAAATTGCATATTCATTTACAGCTTTACTTCCTTGAATTAAAACAGTTTGGTTGGTATAAATTTGAATAGTAAACGCATTTGTAGCAGCACGAAATAAAATGTTAGGATTATTTGTGGTTACTTTACAATAGTCATAAAAATGAATAATTTTTTGAATTTGTTGCTCATTAGCTTTAAAAGAATACGAATTACCAGCCATTGGTATCCACCCTAAGCTTTAGTTCATTTAGTAAAAATCGCAATGCCTTTCTTGTCTTTCCTTTGTTTGTTGGACTAAATACAGCAATATTGATATCGGTACCACTTTTACTTCCTTGAACAAAAAAAGTCACATCGTATCCTGCTTTTTGTGCAAAAATTTCATTAAATTGATCATTACAACGGATATGAGGGTAGTGTAAATCTTCAAGCATTTGTTGAATTTCTTTTTTCATGGCATCGACCCCCAATTTAAAATTAAGTGTTCTTAATGTGGGATCTTTATGGTCTTCTTTGCTTTCTGAAAAGGTTTCAAACATACTTTTTAGTTTGTCAAACATTCTTATCACCTCATTTCTTCTTTATTATAGCATATTTTTGCTTTTTAGGTAAAATAATGTTATGATAATTATCGGAGTGATGAATGGATGCAATATTATTTTGTTACTAAAAAAGACAATCAATTTCAATTATCAAAGGAAGATTTTCATCACATTAAAAATGTGATGCGACTAAAAGAAAAAGATCAATTTGTTTGCATTTATGACAAAAAAAATTATTTATGTACCATTCATTATGTCAAAGATTCCTATTTTATTGAAGTGTTACAAGAAATTTTAACTACGAAAGAATTGCCTCTTTCTATTGAATTATATCAAGCTGTTATCAAAAATGATAAAATGGATTGGGTGATTCAAAAAGCGACAGAAATTGGTGTAAGTGCCATTATTCCTTTGGTCACTAAGCGATGTGTTGTAAAGGTAGAAACTGCAAAACAAGATGCAAAATTGGTTCGATATCAAAAAATTATCAAAGAAGCTTGTGAACAATCTCATCGTTCAACAATGCCAACCCTTTCTTCATTTACTAATTTAGACGATCTTGTTTTAAAAAAAGACACTTTAGGTGTTGTTGCTTATGAAAATCAAAAAGAACAACTGGACTGGACAACGCTTTTAAAAAAACATCCTTATCAAAAAGTAGCCATTGTCATTGGTCCAGAAGGTGGATTTGAAAAAGAAGAAATTGAACTTTTAAAGCAAAAGGGATTTTTAAGTATTTCTTTAGGTCATTTTATTTTAAGAAGTGAAACTGCTGCCCTTTACACTTGTTCTGTATTTGCTCATCAAATTCAAAATTTAAAAAGGGAGGAGTAAACTATGGCTCGTTTTTTTACACATGCTTTAGGTTGTAAAGTCAACACCTATGAATTAGAAAGCATCAAAGAAAGCCTATTACAATTAGGATTAGAGCAGACTTTTGAAGTGACAAAAGCGGACTATATCCTTTTAAATACTTGTTGTGTGACAAATACAGCACAAAGTAAAAGTCGTCAAAAAATATCTAGTTTTCAAAAAGCCAATCCAACGGCTATTTTTATTGTAATGGGATGTTACGTCCAAGGATTTGAAAAAGAAATTCAAGATCATTTTCATGTCCAACTATTAGTTGGTACAAAGGATCGACATCGCATCATTGACTATATTTTACAATTAGAAAAACAATCACAGATTTCATTAGTTGAAGATATTTATAATTATCATCACTATGAGAATTTAAAAGTTTCTCATTATAGTGAAAATACTCGTGCTTTTTTAAAAATACAGGATGGATGCAATAATTTTTGCAGTTATTGCATTATTCCTTATGTTAGAGGACCAATCAAAAGTCGTGATCGAAAGGAAGTTTTAAAAGAAGCAAAGACGTTAATTCAAAATGGTTATAAAGAAATTGTTTTGACAGGAATTCATACTGGTAGTTATGGAAAAGATTTAAATGATGTTCATTTTAGCGATTTAGTCGAGGAATTATTACAAATTGAGGGTTTATATCGATTGCGCATTTCTTCTATTGAAGAAAGTGAAATTGACGATAAACTCATTGATTTATTAAAAAATTCTAAAAAGTTAGCAAAACATTTACATATTCCTCTCCAAGCGGGAAGTGATGCAATTTTAAAGTTGATGAATCGCAAATATGATCGTCAAACTTATTTCAATAAAATTAAAATGATTCAAAAGGAAGTGCCTCAAATTGCAATTACAACCGATGTCATTGTCGGTTTTCCAAATGAAACGGAGCAAGATTTTTTAGATACCATAGATGTTTGTAAAGAAATCGGCTTTAGCAAAATTCATGTCTTTCCTTATTCTAGTAGAAATCAAACACCCGCTGCTAAAATGAAAGGACAAATTCATGGCACAATAAAAAAACAAAGAGTACACCAATTGACCACTTTATCTGATACACTTATGCAACAGTTTTACGCTCAATTTTTAAATCAAGAAGTAGAAGTGTTAGTCGAAGTGATTGAAAAAGATATTGCCTATGGACATACGAGTCAATTTATTTTGGTAAAATGTAAAATTGATACTAAAAAAGTTGCAAAAAATGATATAATTAAAGTGAAGTTAACACAAATTCAACAAGATGCGATAATCGCAATATGGGAGGAATCAAAATGAAATTAAATGCCTACATTGACCATACTTTACTAAAACAAGATGCTACACAAAAACAAATTGAAACCTTATGTAAACAAGCAATGGAATATGAATTTGCTTCGGTTTGCATTAATCCATGGTATGTTCCTTATTGCAAGCAATTATTAAAAAATAGTGCTGTAAAAGTTTGCACAGTTATTGGATTCCCTTTAGGAAGTAATACAACGGAAACTAAAGCCTTTGAAACAGAAAATGCCATTTTAAATGGAGCAGATGAAATTGACATGGTCATCAATGTAAGTGCTTTAAAAAATGGTCAAGATGATTATGTTTTAAAAGATATCCAAGCAGTCGTTTTAGCCGCTAAAGGTCGTTTAGTAAAAGTCATTTTAGAAACTTGTTTGTTGACCGATGAAGAAATTGTCAAAGCATGCCACTTAGCAATGCAAGCAAAAGCACAATATGTAAAGACTTCCACCGGATTTTCAACAAAAGGAGCAACCGTTGAACATGTAAAATTAATGGCAAATACTGTTTGTCCCACTTTAAAGGTAAAAGCTTCTGGTGGAGTGAGAAGTTATGAAGAAGCAGTTTTAATGGTAAAAGCCGGTGCAAGCCGAATTGGAACCTCAAATGGAGTAGCAATTGTCACGCATCAATTGGCAAAAGAGGATTACTAATGAAGATTGGTATCGTCGATAGTGGGCTTGGTGGACTGGTTGTCTTAAAAGAATTATTAAAGCAGCAAAAAACGGCCCATTATATCTATTATGGCGATTTTAAACATTCTCCTTATGGAAATAAAAACGACATGCAGTTAAGACGCTATTTTCAAACTGCGATGTCGTTTTTTTTAAAAAAACAATGTGATCAAGTTTTAATCGCCTGTAATACATTATCCACGATTGTAGAACCGATTGCTGAAAATTGTTTTACTCCTGTTTTTGGTGTAAAAAAGAAAATGCGTGAAATTACTTCTTCAAAAATGGTCGTTTTAGCGACTAAAAAGACAATTCAAAGTCATTTATATGAACAGCCAAATTGCATTGGAATTGCGTGCCCTAAGTTTGTAAAGTATTTAGAAAACAATCCAAACCATGATTGCAAAAAAGCGATTCATCATTATTTAAAAAAACATCAAGATGCCCAAACACTTGTTTTAGGATGTACGCATTATCAATTATTAAAGGAAGAAATTGTTCGTTATTTTCAGCATCCCATCAAAATTATTGATAGCAGTGAAGAAATAGCAAATCAACTTAGTATCAAAAATTCTTCTTTACAAATTGATTTATACGTTACCAAAATCAATGATAAAATCAAAAAAAATATTGCTATTATATTACAAGGTTTTACTTATCAAATCCATCTTCTTGATGAGCCTATTCATTGATTTTAAATACATGACCCATTAATTCAATTTGTTTTGTTTTTCCAGGTAATTTTGTTGATAATGTAAAAGTATCAATACTATCAAATCCTAGATGATGATAGAGTTTTAACGCTTTTTCATTGGAAGGAATAACTTCAATTTGTACCCGTTCATTCCCTTTATTATATAAAATTTGTTTGATTTCTGTTAATGCAGCTGACCCAAGACCTTGTCCTCTAAAAGACTCCTTAATATATAAATATTCAATATTATTGACATAGCCATATTTGTCATTTACATAGATAAATCCAGCGATTTGCTCACGACACATGATAAGAAAACTGACACATTTTGGATCTAATAATCGCCGTAAATCTTCTAAAATATCTCCTTTAGATACATCTTGATATTGCGTTTTCCAAAAATCCTTAAGCATCGTGGATAATTCATTTAAATCATCTAATTCAATCTTTTTTAAACAAGACATGATATCCTCCCTTTTTTATATACAATAATATTTTACCATTTTATCTTTAAAAAAACAAATTGAGAGGGTTACTACTTGCCAATTCAAAATAATTTGTTATAATAAAAATATGCAAAGATGATGGCCATGGTTAATGAATGTTATGATAGAGAATAGGACCAAGGGTGTAAGTCCTTATAACACATTGACGAATTCACCATAGGAGCATACTTTTTAATCTAAAAGAGCATGCAGCAATGTATGAACTAAGGTGGTACCGCGCGCCAAGCGTCCTTAGAAATAAGGGCGCTTTTTATTTTAAGGAGGCTTCAACGATGATAGAAAAATTAGAACAATTGACTAAAGAATTGCAAAAACGTATTCAAGAAATTCAACAATTAAAAGATTTACAAGCTTTGAAAGTAGAAGTGTTATCTAAAAAAGGAACTTTTGCTTCTTTTATGGAAATTTTAAAACAAGTTCCAACTGAACAAAAACCTGTATTGGGGCAAAAAATTAATGAAGCAAAAAAATTGATTACCCAATGGATTGATAAAAAAAGTGAACAACTCGAACAAGAAGCTTTAAAGGCGAAATTAGAAGCCGAAAAAATTGATGTCACTTTACCCGGTTATAGTTGTCAGTGTGGAAGTAAACATCCGATGAATATTGTCATAGATGAAATCATCGAGATTTTTTTGCCATTAGGGTATCATGTTGAAGAAGGACCTGAGGTTGAAAAAGATCACTATAATTTTGAAATGTTAAATATTCCTAAAAATCATCCTGCAAGAGATATGCAAGATACGTTTTATATTACCGAAAATGAACTATTGAGAACCCATACTTCTCCAGTTCAAGCACGTACGATGGAAAAAAATACAGAAAAAACACCAATAAAAATACTTTGCCCTGGAAAAGTTTATCGTCGTGATGATGACGATGCGACTCATTCTCACCAATTTATGCAATTAGAAGCACTTGTGATTGATAAAAACATCACGATGGCCCATTTAAAAGCAACTTTAGATTTAGTGGCTAAAAAATTATTTGGTGCGAAAAGAGAAATTCGGCTGCGTTCCTCTTATTTCCCCTTTACAGAACCGAGTGTAGAAGTCGATGTGAGTTGCACTTGCCAAAAAAAAGGATGTCCTATTTGTAAAGATACAGGGTGGATAGAAATTTTAGGAGCTGGAATGGTTCATCCTAACGTTTTAAAAATGGGAGGTTATGATCCAGAAGTCTATCAAGGATTTGCCATTGGATTTGGAATTGATCGAATTACCATGTTAAAATATGGTTTTGACGATATTCGTCATTTATACAACAATGATTTACGCGTTATATCGCAATTTGTAAAAGAAAGATAGGAGGCAAATTCAATGAAATTTAGTTATAATTTAGCAAAACAATATATTGATTTAAACGAAGTAACGTTAGAAGAATTTTGCCAAAAACTTTCTTTGGCTGGTTTTGAAGTGGAAGGTCTTACTCCATTAGCCCAAGCGAGTAATTTAATTATTGGAGAGATTATTTCTTGTGAAAACCATCCCAATAGCGATCATCTTCATGTCTGTAAAGTAGATATTGCAAAAACAGTGTTACAAATCGTTTGTGGAGCTCCAAATGTTCAAAATCACCAAAAGGTCATTGTTGCCCAAGTGGGAGCGCATTTGCCAGCAAAAGATTTAATCATTAAAGAAGGCAAAATTCGGGATGTCTTATCTCAAGGAATGATTTGCTCTTTAGCTGAACTAGGGGTAGATGAACAACAATTAACAGAGCAACAAAAAAATGGCATTGAAGTGTTAAATGATGATGCAAAAGTGGGCGACACAGATGTTTTAAAGTATTTAGGACTTGATGATATTTTAATAGAAATTAATGTTACTCCTAATCGAAGTGATGTCTTTGCTTTACATGCTTTATTTATTGAAATTGGTGCAATATTAAATAAAAAAGTGACGCTTCCACAAATTGAAGACCATTTTCAAGCCCCTAATCCTTTTATTTGTGAAAGTCAAACAGAAAAGTGTCCTTACTTTTCTATCCGAAGTGTGCAAGATGTTTGCATTCAACCTTCTCCTTTATGGATGCAAGCAATTTTAAAAAAACATGATATCAAATGTATTAATAACGTCATTGACATTGGCAATTATGTAACTTTAATGACAGGACAACCTCTTCACTTATATGATGCAGATAAATTAAAGACGAAACATTACATCATCAAAGATGATCAAGAAAGAAAAGTTTTAGCCTTAGATGGAAAAGAATATGCGATTGAAAAAAATGATATCGTAGTGACAAATGGGGAAGAAGTGGTTTGTATTGCTGGTGTCATCGGTGATGCTTCTACAATGATTGATGAACATACTAAAAACATTGCTTTAGAAGCGGCATTGTTTGATGGCACTCAAATTTTAAATTCTTGTAAACGATTCAATTTAATGACTGTTGCGGCTACAAATTTTTCTAAAAAAGCAGTGGATGAATATCAAATGAATCGTGCAAGTGCTTATGCTGCGCAATTATTAATTGAATATGCCAATGCAAAAATCGTTTCCAAGACGAATGTTTATCAAAAAGAAGTAAAACAAGAAAAGAAAGTGACGATTACTCGTTCTTACATTAATCGATATTTAGACACACAATATACGCTTCAACAAATTGTAGAGGTTTTTTCTCGTTTGCAAATGACTTTTGATTTAAAAGATGAAACCTTTAAAGTAATTGTTCCAACTTATCGCAATGATATTGAAAATAAGCAAGATTTAGTAGAAGAAGTCGTTCGTCTAATTGGATTTGATACAATTCCTTTCCATATGCCCGTTTTTGAAACAAAAGAAATTGGGTTGAGTGATATTCAACGAAAAAGAAACATTATCAAAAACTATTTATTAGATATCGGATTAATTGAAACGTTATCTTATACTTTACAATCTAAAAATACAGCTACTTATTATAATCAATGGGATCAAGAAGAATTTATTGTTTTGCCCCATCCTTTAACGGTAGAAAAGGAATATTTAAGAAAATCTTTAATGGGTAGCTTATTACAAACCATTCACTATAATCAAGCAAGAAAAACAAAAAATGTCGCTATTTTTGAAATTTCAAAAGTGTATTCTAAACAAAAAGAAAGAGAAAAATTGGCAATTGCCATTTCAAATGGTCTGAATCAAACAAAATGGATAAATCAACAATATCCAATCGATTTTTATCGCATAAAAGGAATTGTTGAAGGTCTTTTAGCTTTATTTGGCATTGAACCTTCTCGTTTTGCCTTTGAACCAATATCAACTATTTATCCTCATCAAACCTTGTTTCATCCTGGGAAAGCAGCAGTATTAAAAATTAATGGTCGTGTGATAGGGCATTTAGGTGAAATTCATCCTTTGACCTTACAAAAAGAAGACATTTTACCGACGATTTATTTTGAAATGGATTTATCTTTATTCTTTGAAATGAAGACGAGTCCATTAAAGTACAATCCTGTTTCAAAATATCCTTTAGTACAACGCGATATTTCCTTTATTATTGCTGAAAATATTTCAGCTAATCAAGTTTTAAAGACGATTAAAAAAGCCGGTGGAAGTTTATTAAAACAAGTTGAAATTTTTGATGTCTATCAAGGAGAACACGTTCCTCAAGGTTTTAAATCCTTGGCACTCACGATGTCGTTTGTTGATTTTAATAAAACGCTGTTAGATGCAGACATCCAAGCTATTTTTAATAAAATATATGAAGCTTGTCAAAAAGAATTAGGTGCAGAAATACGGAAGTAAATATTGATTTTAGTTGACACTAGACTATTTTATTAGTATAATAAACACGTTGAATTTGTTTACCCAGGAGGTGTAATGATGGCAGTACCAAAGAGAAGAACATCAAAAACAGTTAAAGCTCAACGCAGATCCCATGATGCCTTGAAACCTGTACAATTAAGTGTTTGCCCAAATTGTGGTGCAAAAGTTTTACCACACCATATGTGTAAAGCATGTGGTCAATATGACGGAAAACAAATTGTAGAAAAAAATTAATCATTGATGTTAAATAATAAACAAGTAGTCTTTTAATAAGGCTACTTTTTTTGTCATTCAATAAAAAATCATTGCCTTTTTATGAGATTTAAAAAGAATTTATAATTCTTTTTATATTTTCTTTTTTTTATTTTCAACCTCTATAAAAAAGTGGTATAATAATTAAAAAGGAGTGATGAACATGGATTGCTCTAAAATGAATGAGTATATCATTAATTTATTAGATGAACGAAAATTGACGTTAACTTCTTTAGCAAAACAATTGAAAATGAATGTTGACGAATTAGCAGATGCTTTATCTAGTAGTATTAATATTGAATTATATGATCAAATTGCTGATATTTTAAAAGTAAGTATTGATACCATTATTTTGTGTAAGAAAAAGACGACTAAAAAGTTTACAGCTAAATTTGAAACAGCAGTAAAAAATGGTCCCCAAGCAATCGCTTCTTTAAAAAATCAAGGGACCAATCTTTTAGAACCAGATAGTTATGGAATTCACATTATTGAATATGCAATGGATGAAAATGCTATTGATTCCTTTAACTATATTTTAGAGAATAATTATTTTGCATTAGCAAATGAGCAATATCTTAAAAAGCATTTAGTTCTTTCAAGCAAAGAAAAGGAATTATACTTCCGGTGTCTTCTTTATATTTTAAAGCATCAATTGTCAAAGCATTACTATCTCATCACTAAATTTGGTATGTTAAATCATGGTTTATTTAAAGGCTTTGAAGATGAATATCGCTATTTATTTTTATACTATATCAATAAGAATCAACTAGATTTAGTATTAGATGAAATTTTAGCTAAAAAGTATTACAAAATTAAATTTTTAAAAGTCCAAGATGACATTTTGTCTTATTCTTCTTTAGCAATTTATGCCATTGAATATCATTTGGATTATTTAGCAACGTATCTTGGGAAAAAAATGTTAGATTTTCAATTTTTTATTGACTATGCTTTAAAAAAGGATTATGAACGTGCAATTTTACTTTATTTGCAAGCCTCTGACCCTCATTTTTTAAGCCAAGCAAAAAATTATAGTGCTAATATCCAAGCGTTATTTTTAAGATATTGTACTGAAGAAAATATTGAATTGTTAAAAGTTTTATTAGAAAAACAATATTATACAAATCTCAATGAAGGATTTGAAAAAGCTTTAATTCAAAAGAAAGTAGAAGTATACCGATTTTTGTATCAAAATGCTTTTCAACAATTAAATAAAGATCAAGCTTTAATCAGTGCCTGCAAAGTGGAAAATGAAGAAGTTGTCCAAGTATTTTTAAAAGAAGCAAGTGTGGAAGGAAAGAAAAAAGGATTGCAATATGTCAATACCAATCCAACGATTATGGCAAATTTGATTGAAGCAGGCGCCTATTTTGAAAATAAAGAAAATACATTTAAGCAAATGTCTGTCTTACTCCAATATTTAATTAAAAAAGGTGGGAAGTAATCATGGAATGGCTAGAAAAAAACATAGGGCTTTGCCTTGTTATCATTTTTGTTTTATTACTTATATTAATTTTTATTGGTTTATTAACCTATCTAAAAAGTAGAAAAATTTATCGGCAAAATAATGAAAGTCAAATTACAATGAGAACTGATATTGAACTTTCAACAGAAACTTCCAACGTCACCTTAAATATTAATTTATACAATGCTTCTTTTAAGGATGTGACTTTATCTCAATTAGGATTTATTTATAAAAATCAACGCATTGATTTTTATCAAGAAGCTTTGCAACTTTTAAAAACTGATAGGATTGTAATTGAAGAAAGAAATCATCTCGTTTTTAAAATGAAATGCGAACGTTTTGAAGAAATGTTATCAATTATTGCTTTTAAAGACAAAAAAATTTATCCTATCCGTAGTTTTGTAACTGATATTATTGGAATTGAAAAAATCACTAAATCAAAAGCTTTGACAAAAGTGATGAGAGACCGCCAAAAAGAACGTTTTCAATCCATTAAAGATCAAAATAAAGAAATAAAAACAAAAATTACTGAAAAAAAACAACCAGAAAAAAGATAGTACAAATGTTTGTACTTCTTTTTTTTATAACAAGTTTTCATTGTCGTCCTGTCTTTATAAATTCAATCAATGCTTCTACATCTTCAAAACAAAATCTTTACCATATCGTTTAGCAAATTCACTAACATGCTGGTCCACACCATGCAATTTTTAACTTTCTTTTCATAACCATACCTCTAAATTAATTTATTTTTGTTATAAAAAAATTGAATTTTTTATTAAAATATGTTGATTGAAGGTACTAATATTTTGAAAAAATATGATAAAAGTGCAATTTTATTCAAAATTAAATAGAAAAATCAATGTCTATGAGTAGACAAAATAAGTGAGGAATGATAAAATAAAGGTGGTAAAAAATCTTGTGAATAACAATACCTTGCTTCTCTCGAAACTTCTCGGGGGGGGGTAATAGTTTCTATTATGTCTAGTTTTAGATCCTGGTAATAAATGTTGCCAGGATTTTTTTAAAACTAGGAGATAGAAGTATGAAACTATTGAAAAAAAATAAAAAATGGAATCTACCTTTTATTTTATATTTATGTTCATTAGCATTGATTGGTGTTGGGTTTTCAGCTTGGCAAATTGGTTCAGAACCAATCTCTTCTACAATAACGAATGCAATTGTTACCGATTCAGTAGTTGATGCAACAAAATATCTTTCAGTCAATGCGTTGAAAGGAACTACAAAACAAGGGGTAGATGTTTTACAATATAATTCTCATGGTTTTGTTTTTTTAGATGAAGTAGTTGGATATCAAGGGCAAATGAAATATTATCTCATCTTTAAAATGAACGATTTTTATAATGATTATACAAATTATGATTATGCAAATTTATCTTTTGTTTATTCTTATACTTCTAATGGAGAAAATCGCCTTTTATTTGATTATATTACGAATGATATTACGGTTGGATATTTGTTTGGCAATAGCGGAAATTATACTACAACCCCAACACTTTTATCATGTTCTTCATTGAATCAAAATAATCAAGTTACTACTTCTGTTTCATTACAAAGTTTTGATAGAAATACTTATGATTCTAAGTATTCAACAAAATATATGTATCTTGAAATAACTTATTTATTTGACGCAGTTGATGAAAATACCTATAGTTTAATTTATAACGACTTAGAAGATACAAACTTTACCTTTACTTTTAATGTCTTTTTGGAAGGATGTGAAAAGAATGAAATCGCGTAAACGAATTTTATTCTTTTTTGTACTTTTTTTGACGCTTTCTTTAATGACAGGAATTGGTAAAGCGACATGGCAACTAGGATTATCGGTTGATACACAATTTAGTGAAGTTTCAGGACCTGTAGCATATATAAAGAGTACAAATCAAAAATTTATATCGATTGAAAAAGCATTAGAAGTAGCTGCTAAAGACGAAGTAGCAACGGAAGTTTATGTAATTCCTGGAAGTAATGTTGAAATTAGTAATGATATAGTGATAGAGGATGGGGATTCTTTATATATTCCATATGAAAATGAAAGTATTCAATCTTTTTCAAACTCTGGCACTTCAGAAAGACAAACTTTAGTTAAACTAATTAATGGAGCAGATTTAACTATTAACGAAGGTGGAAAACTGGCGATAGGTGGTGTAATAGGAACTAAAGGAGTGACTGGAAAATATAGTGAACTTAGTTTAGATAAAGGTTCTTCAATTGTTGTTTCTGGAGAATTAGATGTTTATGGTAAGATAACAGAGACAAATAAAGTTACTGGATATGATAATTTACAAAATGTTGTTTATAATAATTCATCTGACTCAGAACGATTCATTTGTGTTACTTCAACTGGAACATTAGATACCGCATTTGCAACTTTGGATATTGATAGTGGTAGTAAGTTGACAAATAAAGTTGACGCAAATATTTCTCCTACATATAATTTTCAATTTCCTTGCTTACAAACCTATGTTTCTTTGGAGCATGGTTCATATATGAAAGCATGGGCATATATTAATATTATGAATTCTGATAAAAATATTCAAATTGGAGTTGTATATCCATCTTCAAGTAATGAAAGATCAATATTTTATCAAGTTAGCGGTAGTGTATCTCTTGAATGGTGTTCTGATAGTAAAACTATAATTTATATAAATGGTGAAACTAATATGGGGTCAATTTATATGAGCTATTTGAGTTTTACTATTGACTCAGATAAAATGTTTGTTCCTATACATCAAAGATTTAGTATTTATGTAGATGGAACATTTAATACTAACGGGAAAAAAATTAAATTTTTACCTGGTTCATATTTAAAAATTTTGGATGATAGTTATTTTAACATCAATGGAACTGGCACAACAACTTTATCAAAAGTTATATTTTATGAAGGAAATTCGTTAACATCTCTTGGAATAACTGCTTATGGAAATACGAATTCGACATGCATAAACAATGGATCTATTGTTTTAAATGAATATGCAGCATTGGCTGGATACATAACAACAGAAAAAACTGATGGTTCCGCATGCGTTGATTTAACAAACGTTACCAATGCTGATTATTTAACCTTGTCAGATGTTGAAATGGTTTCAGGAACTGCTACAAATATTCCCAATATAAATTTATATGGTCCTTTTTATGATTCTTCTAATGTAGATAATGAATATATGACTAATTCAGTTTTTAACTCAGGTGTTATTTCTTATTCAAATGTTGGTTATCCTTATTGGAATGGAATAATTAAAACAATTGAAACTGTTACATTAACTGTATTAAAAACTGGAGCTCAATCTGAAGCATTTAATTATTCAATATATACAAATACTTCAGCTTCTGATAGTGGTCAAAACGAGGTTATTTCTTCTAATACAACTTTAAGAAATCAATCATTAACTTTTAATACGGGAACTTATGTTAAAATTGTTGACTCTGTTTCAACAACTATTAAATTAAATGATGAATTATATATTTCTGGCACATGGGTTTTAGTTGATAAAAGTTTAAATTTTGAAATAACACCAACAGCATCATTTACAATTTCATGCTATCATACTAACGGAACTTCAGGAGCAGGTACTATAACAAGAACAATTACATATGATAGTTCATCTTCGTTTGATATTAATCCTCAGACAGTTACAACTTCTGATGGAACTAAAATAACGGCAAATATTCCATATGGTTGGTATTTTAAAGTATCTGATAGTGCTAGCGTTTCTGGTACTTCTAAAGTTGTAAAGATAACATATGATGAAGATGGCAATCCAACTAAAACTATATTAAGTGAAACTAGTAAAAAACTGGCTTGGAGTAGCTCAACAGTTTATGTTTCCGATGGAGATTATGAATTTACTTCGGATAATGTAAATTGTATTGTAGAAGGTACTTTAATAACAATGGCTGATGGAACACAAAAGAAAGTAGAAGATATTCAAGCTGGTGATTTAGTTCAAGTATTCAATCATGAAACTGGGCAGATAGACATAATGCCTATATTGTTTAATAATCATAGTGATCAAGGTGCAGATTTATATACAATATTAAATATTGAATTTGAAAACGGAAATTCTCTTCGTATTGTTGGTGATGAGGGATTATTTAATAAAACATTAAATAAATATGTCTATTTGAATATAGAAAATTATATGAATTATATAGGACATGAATTTGTTTCGATATCAAATGGTCAGATATTAACAACAAAATTAATTAAAGCATTTACAACAGAAGAATATGTTAAAATATATTCTCCAAATACTCCTTATTTCTTTAATAGAATTGCCAATAATATGTTAACTATTCCTGGAGCAATTGATGGAACATTTAATATATTTGAGTATGATGAAAATATGAAATATAATGAAGAATTAATGAAAAAAGATATTGAAACATATGGATTATTTACATATGAAGATTTTAAAGAATATATGTCATATGAAGTATATTGCTGCCTTCCTGCACCATATTTTAAAGTTGCAATTGGAAAGGGTATATTAACTTGGGAACAATTAAAATATTATATTGATCTGTATGCAGAAATTGTTCAAGATTCACTAGGTAGTGGATAAGATAAACATTTATCTGTTATAAAGTTATATGATATCTCTAAAATAAATAAAAAATAAAAAAAGCATTTCACTTCTTGTAGAAAAGAAAGATTTATTTAAAAGTTTATTTTCAGAGATATCATTTTTATTTTTAAAATGTGAGATAGTTTATTTAACAAAAAATATCTTTTAAAATTTTATTTTGTACGTTGATATGTAAATGATAGTTTTTAAATTAAAAAGAAGGAATTTGTATAAAGCAACTATAATTTATAAGTGGATAGAATATTTGAACTCAACTAAACTAACATGATTCCTTATATGGCCTTTTCTATTAAAAATATCAACTCTAATTGATGAATATATGTTTGAAGTCTTTAATGGTAAATATCTAGCAGTTGCAATTCAAAAAGGACTCATTACTTGGGAAGAAATTTATTACTTAGCCTTGCGATATGGACCCTTATGTTAAAAATTAAAATTTATTTCTAATGCATTAAAATGGGTAGAAGTTGAACTTCATACTTATTCATTGAATACTTTATAGTATGGAGTGTGATATGATGGAGAAATTACTGCAACTTCATCCCGTTTTGCTGGCATTTTTAGCAACTTTATTTACATGGTTTATTACTTTTTTGGGAGCTTTAGTTGTTTGTTTTATAAAAAAAGTGAATACTAAATTTCTAGATGTGATGTTAGGTTTTGGTGCTGGAGTGATGATTGCCGCCAGTTTTTGGTCTTTGCTTTCTCCAGCCATCACATTATCAGAAGAATTGAATTACATTCCTTGGTTACTTCCAGGAATTGGGTTTGTCAGTGGTGGGCTATTTGTCATTTTTGCTGATCGTTTTTTAGATAAAGTCGTGTTATCAAAAAAACAAGATGCTTCTAAAAAAAGAAGTATCTTACTAGTTCTTGCCGTAACATTACATAATATTCCCGAAGGATTGGCCATTGGAGTGGCATTTGGTGGACTATTTATTGATTCCACTATGACAACCTTAATTGGTGCAATGATGTTAGCATTAGGAATAGGACTACAAAATTTTCCTGAAGGAGCAGCAGTTTCTTTACCTTTACGTAGAGAAGGGTATTCCATCAAAAAAAGTTTATTTTATGGTCAATTAAGTGGAATAGTAGAACCTATTAGTGGCGTGCTTGGCTGTTTAGCTGCAATTTTTATTCAATCTATTCTTCCTTTTTTACTAGCATTTTCTGCTGGTGCGATGATTTGTGTGGTTTCAAGCGAACTAATTCCAGAGTCTTGTAAGAATCATAAAAACTTAGCTTCCTTTGGTGTTATGCTTGGTTTTGTTATCATGATGATTTTAGATGTAGCATTAGGATAAAAGATAGATATTTTTATAGAAATATAGTACAATATAGATGAGGTGAAAAAGGATGGTTAAACCGAAATATATATTGTACTTTACTTTTGCTTCGACGATGGCTTTAAGTGGTTGCAAAAAAGAAACAGACAAGCCATTTGTCAATGATAAAAATTATACTTGTTCCATTGATTCTCTTTATTATACTAAAGGAATTTTAGAATTAGTGACTTCTGCCAAAAAAGTTTCCTCTAATCCTGTGACTTTAAAAGTTGGTGAACATACTTTTGAAGAAGAAATCATCGATAGTCCAAAAGCAACAATTCGTTATAATGCAATTGGAATTAATTCTGATAACTCCAATAATGCTGCTGATTATCTTTATTTGAATCAACAAAAATTAGGGAAAATTCCTTCTAATGGAGAAAAGGGATATACAATTGATGAAACAAAATTAATGGATGGACAAAATTCTATTATGGTGACAATTGGTCGATATTGGAGCACTACAGAATATAATGAATCTTTAAATCATGGAAATCAATGGCAAAGTTGTGATGATTTTCAACTCAGTGATTTCCACATTGTTTTACCAAACCAACAAAAGTTGTATCCAACGACAATTCGTCGCTACTATCCTATTCAAGTCGGAGTTCCAGCTAATAAAAATAATACACAAATTGTTGATTCACCTTATGATCCTAATGAAGTTTTTTGGATTGGTGATGGATGGGGAAGTTATGATACCTATTATGGACATGAAGATCCTCGATTCAACATTCCTTTTAAAGTAGAATTCTTCTTTGATTATCAAAAAGAAACTTACTACCAATTTAAAGTGGATACAACAATCTTTGAAGATGGAAATTATGATTTTCAATTATATGAAGGAGACAAATTGGTTTATAAAAAAACACTCGGCATTGATAATACCAAACCAATCATTGAAACCAATGTTGAACCTCTTTCAATTATTAATACAGATATAGAAAAACTATCCACTAAAATTCATGATTCATTTAGTGGAATAGAAAAACAGTATGTCAAAATTGATGGAAATTCACAAACTAGTAATGGTTCATTTTTAAAAAATTTGTCTCAAGGGAAACATACTTTAGTTTTATATGCTAAAGATCGAGCACAAAATGAAACGTATAAAATCATTGAATTTTATGCCAGTGAAGTAGGACAATTTAAAAACTATAAAACATCAGAAGATTTTACTCAATTTAGTTCTGAGGAATCATTTTCTTTAATTCAATATCAAGCCAATCCTGTTTCAGCGACTATGACTCAAGGAGTGCTTAATGAATCAAATGAAGATTTAAATTTACCTTCAACATTAACTTTAAAGCAAGGAATTCCTTACCACAAGATGACTTTTGAAGCAGTCAATGATGATCATTTATTTATTCAATATGTTGGTGGAACGACTCCTTATGAACGATTTGCAATTAAAGCGAAAAATGTAGAAACTCAACAATGGGATACCTTAACATTTGGTTATGGAAAGCAAACGAAAATGTTTGAATTGAAAGTTGCTCCTTATGTCAATGGTGGAAAAGTTGAACTTTATATTATGCCCGATTTAGTGACTAATGGAAGTGACACCATGATTTGGGTGACAGATACACAACATTATACAAAATTTGATGATTTAAATGAAATGCTTTATCAAATGATGGAATATTGTGCCGATCAATACACTTCTGGTCAAGCCGGATATTTTATTCATACTGGAGATTTAGTAGATGACAATGCTGCTGGTTCAAATCCATCTCAAGCACAAATTGATTTAGTGACCAAACAATGGAAAATTGCAGACAAAGCGCATCAAATTATTGAAGAAGTAGGTTTTCCAAATGGAGTAGTAACAGGAAATCATGACACAGGATCTTCTTTGCAAACATTAGATTATAGTTTCTTTTCTGCATATTTTGGACAAGATCGATTTAATGATAAACCTTGGTTTGGTGGAAGTTTAAATAATAATGCTAGTCATTATGATTTAATTACAATTGCAGACATTGACTTTATGGTTGTCTATTTAGGATATGGAGTAGAAGGAGAACAAGATACTCTTGAATGGGCAAATGAAGTAATTTCTCATTATCCTCATCGTAATGTCATCTTAGCAACGCATGATTATTTAATGTATAACGGTGGGAATGGAATCACTTCTACAACTTCACGTTATGAAGAAATTTTTAACGAAATTATCATCCCAAACGAAAATGTTATGATGGTTTTATGTGGTCATGATAATGGTGCTTTCCGTCGAGAAGTGCAAGTTCCTAATTCTGATCGAAAAGTATGGGAAATCTTATCAGACTATCAATTTGTAGACACCAATCCTGATAAACATGTCATTGGATCCGTTGCCGGTTGTAGTGGAGATGGCTATTTACGTTTAATGCGTTTTGACGAAGATGGAATGTATAATATTACTTATACACCTTATTTTGATAAATATAATCCTTTTGGAGCAGATAAAGATGAATTCCAAATTGCATTAAATTATGTTGAAAATCAACGTACAATTACGACAGAATCAATAGAAGTTTATCAATTAACGCAACCCATTACGTATGAAAACCAACAAGAATATCATTTATCTTTTAATCAAAAAAGTGTCATCGCTGTTTTTGATGAAGAGATGAATTATAATTATCACATTGTGGGATAAAAAAAAGAAAAATCTATTCGCAAGAATAGATTTTTTTAATAATGGAGTTTATATTAAAATTTTATATTTTTTTTAATTCTTAATGATGCTTCAATATGCATAATCCAATGTCTTGAAAATGGCATTTCTATTAAACCTTTAACATTTTTTCTACACCAATATTCAACCAACCATTTTTCATCTTCAAATACGGTATTGGTAGATAAAATTCTTTCTTTGTCCAATTCATTATATTTTGTTTTTAAATCATTATAAGAAATTGTCAATAACCATTGATTGGTTTCTTCAAATACTTTTTTTGCATAACTCCATAGTTCATCTATTATTAATGTTTTAGAAAACAAAGCTATCTTTTCTTTTTTTAATTCATTACCTGTAGTAATAATAGAAGAATTCATTTTATTTTTATAATCATCTTTTAAAAAGATTTGTTCTTTTTTTCTAATTAATGTGTTTAAAATAATGTCTTCTATTCTAAAAACATGATAAATAGAATATGCAATCGTTTTAGATTCGTATCCATTACTATTGAGAAAGGGTTGTCTTGAATAATCTTCAATAGATAAATCTTTCATAGAAATAAACCATTCATTCAATAGAGTTTTCCTAAAATCAATCAATTTTTGTATACCAACATGAAATGATTCTTTTTTACATAGTAAACTTTTTATTTTTTTATTTAATTCTGACCATTCTTTGTTCATATACTCACCTGATCTATTGAACTTTTTATTTCTTATAAGATAAAAAACTAGTTTATAAAAAGTTTTATCGTACAATCTTATTATAGAAAAAATTAAAATATTTTTTAAACTGAAATAATTACGGGTAAAATCATTGGATCTTTGCCCAAATCACTTCTTACAATCCGGCTAATTGTTTCTTTACAAATATTGCGTAATTCATTAAAATCAACTAACCCAGGTTTTTGAACATAATCAAATACGATTTTTTCAAAAATATTGGCAATTTTATCGACAATTTCATTAGCATCCTTTAAAAAGATTAAGCCTCTCATTTGAATATCTGGACCAGCAACAATTTTTCTTGTAGCCATAGAAAATGAAATTCCTAAAATCATGACACCATCGCTTGCTAATTTCCGACGATCATTGATGACGACACTGCCGACATCTCCAATTCCAATGCCATCTACCATGATTTCATTGCATTCTACCGATTCATGGCTTCTGATTAAAGTTCCGTCTTCAAAATTAGCAACCATCCCATTATCATAGACTAAAATATTGTTATGGTTGTAACCTAAATCGACTGCTAATTTTGCATTTTCTACCATTTTAATGTAATATCCACGAACAGGCATGTAATATTTCGGCTTAAAAATGGAAAGTAGCATCTTTAAGTCTTCACTTCCTGCGTGCATGGAAACCATTTCTTTATTATTGATATTGTAGACTTGGGCATTGGTTCGATATAATTTATCTAATATTTTGGCATACATTAATTCAGTACCAGTGTGAGGTGGAGAAGCTAAAATAAAGGCGTCTTCTTCAGAAATTTTAATGGTATCTTCATTTTCGTTTTGGTCGGCAATTTGAGTTAAAGTTTCAAATACTTTCGTGCCTAAATCCATCACTAAAATGACACTATTTACTTCTAATACATTGGTTGTAATGTTTTTTTCAGCAATAAAAGGATTTTCATAAAGTGAATGTAAAGTATCTAATAAATTTTTACTGTATTCTGTATATAGGAGTAATTTTCGTTTGCTTTTAATCGTAGCAGCGATGACTTCTTGTAAATTAAATAAATTTTGACCATATAAAGAGATAAAAATGCGACCTTTTACATCTTCCATGATTTGGCATAGGTGATGATAGATTTTATGGTTAGGAGAAACCATACCTTTATAAGTACTATTATAAGAATCTGTTAACAAGCATAAAGTTGGTTTTGTTGATAAATAACTGATTCTATTAAAATCACTCCGATAAGGAAGGTCAGCAGAAAAATCCAATATAAAATCCCCACTATAGACGATAAGACCATGTTGAGTTTCTAAAGCATACCCAACGGCTTCACTAGAACCATGAGTGACAGCAAAGGCGTAAACTGTTTTATCATTGATATGGATGACTTCATCTCGTTGAATTTCAACAAAAGGGATAACAACTTCTTCTTTTTGATAACGTTTAGCTGCATCTTTAATAAAAGCAATCGTTAATTTAGTAGCATAAACTGGCGCTTGTATTTCTTCGCACAAAAAAGGAATCGCTCCCATATTTTCATCGTGACCATGGGTGATAAAAAAAGCTTTAATGCGATGACGATTTTCAAATAAATAATTAATTCCTGGTAAAATGATATCAATTCCTAATAAACTTTCTTCAGGATAACGAATACCAGCATCAAAAACATATAATTCTTCATTAATATCAACGACATATAAATTTTTGCCGTTTTCATCCAAACCGCCTAGTGCAAATATTTTAACGATTTCTTTCATAAAAACCTCCAAATTAAAAAAAATGCGTGAACAACTAAGCATTATTATACATAATTAACGATTTAAAAACAAGATTAGAAACTAAAAAAATGAAAAAATTCTTTTAAAGAAAACCCTTCAACTCGCATAAAAGAGTGGCAAAAAGAAAAAATCTCTACAATCGAGATTTTTAAGAAATACTTTTTTTATTTTGTTCTAACAAAGCATCCATAAATTGAAAAAAGGGACTGTATTCTTTTCTTAAATCATTGACATTATCCGTTGTGACAGGATTTTTTAATGTCAATTGAAAAGAACTTGTTTGTTCATCTATTGCTAAGTATAAACGATTTTCTTTTAGTAATAAAAATAAACGATGCGCACACATTTTTTTAATCTTTTTAATCAAATCAATGCATAAGGTAATAAAAGAGCGAATTTCTACATTTTCTATTGTTGAAAATAATTCAAACATCTCATCAAAGGCTTCATTTTTACTTTTAATGAGATATTGAAAAGGAGTATGAGCTAAACGATCCATTTCACTTAAAGAACGATCTTTTTTTTCAATGATGAGAATCTCAGCTTGTTCATCTGTTTCAACCGGAATAGAAAAAATCTTTCCATTAAAACTATAAGAAGACATATAAACGTGATGATCTTTTAGTTCATCATAAGATTGGACATTGCCAATTTCAAAAGTGATGCCCTTGTAATTTCCTAAAAAATAATAATCACTGTGATAATATTTTTTTAAAGAAAACAGAGGATGATTTCTTATGAATTCTTTTGTAAAACGAGAAGTGTCGAATTCGATTTCAGGAAGATAAGATTTTAAAGTTTCTTCAATCACGATTTTTTTATAAGATTTCATCATAGGACCTAGACAAAAGATAGAAAATACTGCTAATAAAGCGATGGCAACTAACGATATTAAAGTGCCTAACCACCATTTTAAAAAAGTAAGGGCTAATGTTCCACCGGCGATAATAAGGACACTACAAATGATTGAAATGGCCATTATTTTTTTTCGTGTTGTTGAAAAGCGATTAAAATCCATATCATTCTCTCCTTATAATAAACAAGTTTATTATAAAGTTAATCTAAAATATTGTCAATGAGTTGCTTAAAAGGAGTGGATAATGGAACTAAAGGGAGACGTAATTGATTTAAGATGAGTTTATGGCGATATAAAATGTATTTTATAGGAGCCGGACTCGATTCAATGAAAATGATTTCTGCCAACGTCTGAATGTATTCATATAAAGATAGATTTTCAAAATGATTTTCTAAATAATCTTGTATTAATTCATGGACTTCATTTCCATAAAAATTGGTTAAAACAGAAATTACTCCATCTCCATGATTTTTAAAAACATCTAAAATGTAGCGATCTTCTCCACCATAAACTAATAGTCGTGGTAATTCTTTTTTGATAGAAGAAATATATTGCATATTTGTACTAGCATGTTTTAAACCAACAATATTGTTACAATCATTAAATAATCGAATTAAAGTAGGAATGTTGATTTCAACACCACAACGAGATAAAACATTATAAATGATAATGGGTTTTGTGCTGACTTCATCAATTAATTTAAAATGCATATATAATCCCTCTTGAGAAGGTTTATTGTAATAGGGACAGACAATCATATAGGCATCGACATCGGTTTCATTGAGTATTTTAATTTGTTTTATGGTCTCTGCTGTATTATTGGTTCCCACCCCAGCGATAATTTTTGTTTCTTTATTGACAATTTTTTTAGCAAAATGAAACAAATTCAATTTTTCTTTAAAAGATAAAGTTGGGGCTTCTCCAGTTGTCCCACAGACAACGAAAGAATCTGTGTGTTCTTTTTCTAATTTTTTTAGTAAAGTTCCAAAGGCCCGATAATCAATATTTTTATTTTCATCAAAAGGAGTGACAATGGCGGTAATGATTTTTCCAAACATGATTAGGCCTCCTTAAAATATTCTCGTATTTCTTTTTTAAAACTACTGGCGACGTTTTGAGCAATTAATTGGGGATATTTTTCACAAACGAGTTCATAGGGATTGAGACTTTCAGTAGAATCGCTAGCCGATTTCTCTTCTTTATAATTTATGAAATAGATTTGTTGATTATCCACTCTTTTAATTTTATTTATAAAATACTCATCTTCAATGATAATAGTATCAAAATGAATTGGAGTGGTATTGATTTCTTCTTTTAATAAAATACCATACCCTTCTTGTTTTGCTTCAATGAGTTCTTGTAAAAGACGGTCACTGACGACGACAATCATTCGATTAGAAGCAAGCAATTCACAAAGCAATTTTGTTGTCGTTTGATATCCTAATATTAAAACCTTTTGTTGATGAAGTAATTTTTGTCCCCGTGAAAGCATTTTATTTAAAACGATTTCGTTAAATGCTAAACGACTACAAATATAAAAGGGAGACACTTGTGATAAGTCATAATATTTTAAATCATACTTATCGATATAGTAGTTCATTAAAGAATTCATATTTAAACTAAACCACAAACTTTCTTTATACAAATCAAAAAAAGCATCATTTAAAGTTTTTGTTCCATCCTTTAAGGTCATTTTTTGATGAATTTGCTTATTGTTGACAAGCAAAATGACATCTACAAAACTGGTTTTTAAAGTGCAATCGCTAACTGTTAATTTTTCAACATCTAAATCTTTTGTGTAAGCATTGATATCGACTTTAATGTCATAGTCTTTTTTAAGTAAGTCAATTAAGTGAGGTACAATTGGATTTTCACCAATGATATATAATTTCATATTATCCCTTCTTCTGCCTTATACTATGCAAAAATGTGAAATCGTGTTAAATGACTACAAAAAAATTTGACATTACTTTTAAAAAAGTAAACGATTAGCATAAGAATATAAAAAGGCGTGTGATATTGCACGCCACTATAAGTTGTATCTTTTTTTTGTTTTTTCTAACAATAAAAGCATTTTTTCTTGAGATTCTTCTTTAAAATTGTTTTTTGTTAATTCCACAATGAGGGGATAACTATATTGGTATAAAACAATGGTGTAATTTTTTTTAATGAAATCGACAGCCTCACAAGCTTCTTGAAAAGTTAATTGAATTCCATTAGATAGTGCATATTTTTCCATTAATTGTGGTGTTAAATATTGAATGTAGTTTTCGATAAGTCCTTTAAACAAATGGTTCCACCTTCCTTAATCCTAGTATATGAGCCTATAGGATGAAGTTATGGGTAAAAGTTTATTTTTTTAAAGGAGGTCTATTTCTTCTTTTAATGTTGTAAGGATTTGCTCTTCAGGAATTGTTTTAATGATTTTCCCTTTTTTAAATAAAACGGCTGCTTTTTTTCCACCAGCAATGCCAATGTCTGCTTCTTTTGCTTCTCCTGGTCCATTGACTGCACATCCCATAATGGCAACTGTGATAGGTTTGTTAAGAGTGTAAAGATATTCATCAATTTTTTGTGCGTAAGCAATGAGATCAATTTGTGTTCTACCACAAGTAGGGCAACTAATGAGAGTTGGCATTTGTAAAAGATGATTCATCTTTAAGATTTGTTTAGCCACTTTGATTTCAGTTACAGGAGAATCACTTAAAGAAACTCGTAAAGTATTTCCAAGTTGGAGTTGGAGTAAATGATTTAATGCCGTAGTCGATTTCACAATACCAGGAATTAAAGGACCCGATTCAGTCACCCCAATGTGAAGAGGATAGAAAAATAACTGAGCGGCTTGTTGATAGGCTTGTATACATTCTTCACTAGAAGAGGATTTTAAAGATAAGACTAAATCATAAAATTCATTTTCTTCAAAAAAATGAACATAACGTTTAGCACTTTCAATCATGGCCTTTACCCCACAACCATATTGTTTTAAAAGATCTTTTTCTATAGAACCGGAATTAATGCCAATCCGAATGGGAATTTTTGCTTTTTTACAGGCTTGAATGATTTGTAAAAGATGTTCAGGATTAGATATATTTCCAGGATTAATGCGAATTTTATCAGCTCCTGCTAAAATTGCTTTTAAAGCGAGCTGGTAATCAAAATGAATATCAGCCACAATAGGAATGTGAATTTGTTTTTTTATTTTTTGAATGGCTATAGCATCTTCTTCATCCAAAACGGCAACGCGAATGAGTTGACAGCCAATTTTTTCTAATTCTAAAATTTGTTGTATCGTTTGTTCAATTTTTTTAGTGGGAGTATTTGTCATTGACTGAATCACAATGGGATGGGAACCACCGATGAAAACAGAACCGACTTGAATGACTTTAGTTTGATGGCGCAAAAACATAAAATTTCCCTCCTTAAAAATAGTATATCATATTTCTTTTTTATACATGTATTAAAATATCTTAAGAAGTTTTTAATGATTATAAAAAAGATTGTGTTTCCACAATCTTTAATCAATTTTTGGTAAACTTGCAGCAGCAATCGATTGACCAACTCGACGATTGGTTTCATCAGGCATGGTAAGATGAATAGAAGCATATTCTGGGAATTCGTTTTCTAATACTTCTTTTGCTTTCTTTAAAATAATATTGCCACCTTTGCCACTTGTCACACGGCCTAATAGTAAAATATGTTTGATTTTATAAAAAACACTATAGTAGGCAATTGCATATCCTAAATAAACGCCGATAGTTTCATAAATTTGATGTGCACGAGGGTCGTCTTGTTCACTTAATTTTTGAACGACTTTTAACTTTTCTGCAGGAGATAAAGATGGGTCTAATTCGATATTTGCTGCTGGGGCTAATTTAATGACAGAATCTTGTGAAAAATATTTTACCCCACAACCATAATCTAAAGACCATTCATCAACCATCGCATCGGGATTAAAATCAACCGGGACAAAAGCTAATTCATTTAACCAACCAGTTAAATTACCGTTTGAATCGACATATCCAGCGGCTTCACTCGTTCCCATTGCAATCCCTAACACATTGGTATCTTTTAATTCCATTGCACCAGCTAAAGCAGTGACATCGCCATCATTTGCAACTTCTAAAGGAATAGGATGACCAACTTCTTTTTCTAAACGTTTAGCAATATCGATATACATGTTTTTGACATGTTTTTCAAAGAGATCTTTTTTAACCTTAACAAATAAGGAAGCTACCATGATTTTGTTATCAATGTACACACCAGCAGAACTTACTCCAATCGCATCAATTTTATTGCCCATTTTTTCAGCAGCAGTTTTCATAGCTGTATAAATGCCATCATAGTGATACATAGGATCTTCATTCGTTTTTGGAAACCAAACGACTTCTTCACTATAAATAGTTTTTCCATCGACAACAGCAGATACTTTACGATCGCTACCACCAGCATCAAATCCAATTCGATTTCCTTCTAAATGTCCTCCAGCTGGGACAGAACTTTCTTTTACAGCTGGTAGTGTTTCAAAAGTGGCTTCTATAACTTCAAATGGATGTTCATAAACACCAGACATGAAATGATAATCAAAATCACGATATCCTTTATCTTGATAAGCATCATGAATTTTTTGATATAAATAATGGGATCCAGCAAGATAGATTTTATATCCACCAACCACCCACAACATTGATTTGATAACTCTTTCAACGATAAAAAAGTTTTTTTCATCATGAACTCCATCTTGATAAACGTCCATATCAAAACGATAGACATAACCATTATTTCTCATTAAACAGATGGCAATTTTATTTGCCTTATTGGAAGATAAAACTTCTTTTTGAAATTGCCGAAGTTCTAAAATAGCAGGCTTGTAATTTTTATCTAAAACAGGAACATATTTCATTTTTTAATTCTCCTTTTTTATTCCATTTTTATTTTATCATAAAAAAAATAAAAGTGAATACGTTATCCTTCACATTTTATAAAAAGTATTGTTTCAAAGAATAACTTTCACCTTTATTATCGGTTTTTTATAAAACATTTTATTGAAATGCAGCTTCTAATTGTAAAATTAACTCTTTTGTTTGCTTTAATTCATTTTGATTTTGTAATAGACGCTCATTTAAAAGTTGGGCTCTTTCTTCACTTTTTAAAATATTTTGTTTAGAATTTTGAATGACCACTTCTAATTGCTTTTTACTGTTTTTTAATGAATTGACAATGTGAGTAATGGGAGCTATTAATAATAAGATAATGAAAAAGATGGGCCAAATAATTAAAGTATATAATGCTCCAGTCCATTTTAATTTTGAAAAAGTTACAATAGCACCCAAAATTACACTAGTAAGTAAGGCAATAGCGGTAATTGGAGCAAATAAAGCAGGATTAGATTTAGAAGTTAATAAAATTATACCCCATATACCAAGTGCTAAAAAAATTAAGGTGAGGATAGAAAGAATGGGGAAAGTGAGATTATTTTCTTTTTTTAGTTTATTTTTATTTGTTCCGTTTTGGATAATTGCTTCAGTCTGTTTTAACTCTTCTTCAGCTTCTGTAATTTGTTTTTCTAATTCAGGAATTTTTTGATTTAATGCTTCTATTCTTATTTTGGCATTTTTTTGTTGTTGCGCGATTAAATCAAAACATACTTTTTGTTTTATTTGATTGACTAATACCATGTATTTATTTACTTCTGGAACATTTTTTAAATTGATATTGCTATAGGGAATTTCATCAATGTTTCTAGATTGCGTTTTAATTAAACAAATATTCCAAAATACATCAGGATTTTCTTTATTAAAAGTTAGCACTAATTTTAAATAATATTCGGCTTCTTCAAATAGCCCTCCTTGAATAAAATAAGTTGAAATGGAAATGAGTTCCTTTTCTAATGTTTCTAAATCGGCTTCATAATATTTTAAGACGCATTGAATAAGTGTGCTACTATAAGAAGTGGGATGAAATTGAAAAATTAAATTGATGAAATCTTTGATTTCTTGATTGATATTTGTTGTATATTTTAATAAAGTTTCAAAATCTGGAACAAATTCTTGTTGTGGCTTTAAACACAATAAATCATAATGAATGCGTTGTCGTAAAGCAGTTAGATTTCCATCTTCTACTTCTAAAACTTTGTAAATATATTGGTCGGTATAATGATTGTTTTTTAATAAAGAGTCGGTAAAAGCGCAAAGACGTTCAATATATTGATTAATATCAGTACTATCTATTGTCGTTAGTAATTCATCAAAAAGAATTGTTGAACCTTTCGCAATTGCCATTATAAATAAGTCATTGATTCTTTTATTTCGGCAATCATAATTATAAGGCAAGATAATTTTTAAAATTTTAAGATAATCATCATCATTTAAATTACGCATTTGATAAAATAGTTCAAGTACTTTTTTGGCATAATCTTTAGGAGCGATGGAAAGTAGTTTTTCTAAAAGGTCAAAATCCTGAAATTCTTTAATTTCCATTAATTCTTGCTCATTTTTTAATTTCGCATTGATAAGAATTTTGCACATTAATGCGTCGGCACTATTAGGATTATCAAATAACACTTCTTCAACTAATTTATAAGATTGTGTCCAATCAGAATAACTTAAATATTGATGCACTAGACTTAAGGTTTGTTGTTCTGATAAACTGCTTTCATAAACAATGCCTTCACCAATATTACGCGTTTTTATCGTGCTTTGTTTGATTTCAGAAACTCTTTTAGATTTTTGACCACTTGTGATAGAAATTTTTTCTAAACGTGCAACTTGTTTTTCTTCGGCAATTACTTTTTCAATATGTTTTTCTAAATTGATAAAAAATTTTAAATCGGCATAATTTAGGCATTGTCTAGTTTTTAAAGCAAGAGGTAAATCAGCAACGTTCATGTCTTTATAAACGACAATTAAACTATTTTTATGTTTTTCTTTGTTAGCAATTTTATTGGCAAAGCGTTTCCACTCATTTTTCATCCATGTTGAATTAAAATATTCTGCCTTTTCACCATAGACAATCATGACTTTGGAAGTCTTTAAAGCATTATAAATATAAGGTTCATATTGTTCTGCTACCTTATCTTTTAACGTAATACGACTAAAAAACACTTTATAGCCTTTCTCTGTCAAAGCAGTATATAGTTCTTGTGCATTAATGCTATCGTTTGTGCGTTCAATGTGATGCTCTTTGTCACTATCTTTAAAACAAATAAAAATATCATAAGGAGGTTCTTTACTTGCTTTTTGTAACCATTCTATGCGAATGTTTTCAATGTAAGAGACATACTTTTGATATTCTTCCAAAACAGATTTTGGAGCGAGGGATAATGTTTTTTTGACATCTTCATCTTCAATAAAACTAAATTCACTAATATTGGTACAAGTGGGTACTTTTTTTCCTTCAATAATGTCATTTACAAATAATATGCCATGATTGACTAGTGCTCTTCCCCAATAGGCTTCATAATTATCAGGAAAAGAAAGAATAATTTCATCAAAAGCTTCTTTTGCATTTTCAAAGTCACTATTTCTTAGTTTTTCAAATGCATTCATTAATTGAATTTGAAGGGTATCTTGATTATTGAAAAGTTCATATTTTAAACCACAATAAGGACAAACATAAAAACTTCCTTTATTTTCAAGTTCTCCTCCACATTGTTTACATATTTTTAATTCCATTTTCTTCCCCTCACTATGCTATTTTAATAGATTAAAAGTTGCATAAAATGGTTTATACAACTTTTGATGGTTAGATGATTATTGCATTTCTTTCTGCAACTAAAATTTCAATTTCTCTTAATAATGGTGCAATAGTAGAAAAGTCATTACTATTTGATTGGCTTAATAAAGTTTTACATTCTTCTAATTTTGCTTTTATTTTTTGATCCATTTTTTGAACTTTTTCATTGTCACATGGATTAAGGTATTTAATTTTTTCTTGTAAAGCTACTAATTCATTAGTTAAAGTTTCATTTTCTTTACAATAAACGAGTAAAATGTCAATGTATTGTGTGTTTCCTTTAATTAAATGAATATCTTCTACTACTTGTGCTTTTGTTGATTTTTTATAAAATAAACCCATCTTTTTCCCTCCATTTATTTTAATTTTGTGCCACAACCACTGCAAAACAAGGAATCAGATTTGTTTTCTTTTTGGCAATTTGGGCAAACGATTTTATGATTTCCAAGTCGATTTCCGCAATTGGGACAAAATAAATCATTCATTTCATAACGATGTCCACATTGAGGACAATATCGACCATTTTTTTCTTCATGGGGATCCTTTCCAATAATTTTCATGACATCTAAATATTTTTCATAATCTTTGCTTTCAAGTTCTTTGAGCCATTTTTCTCTTTCCCAATCTTTGTCATCTAAACGTTCTTGTTCTTGCGCTTTTTCTTTTTCTTCTAATTTTTTTTGTTCTTCAAGATGTTTTTCTTTTGTTTCTTGACTATTTTTTAAAAGTGCATTTTCAATTTTTGCTTTATCTTCATCTGAAATTAAAACAGAGGAAATGATAAACGAAAATACTTTTAATCCATAACTTTCTTTACACCATTTAGCAATGGTTGGTAAAATAAAGTTTGATATTTCTTGCTTGTATTCACTTAAACGATCATAGGAAATATTTTTTTCGCGCATTGCTTTTGCAATTGCAGGTTCAATTTCATTTAATAATTGACCGGCTAAGTAGGTTTTTAAATCTTCTGCTGTAAAGGTTTGAGATGTACCAATTAATTCTAAATATGCTTTTCGAGGGTCACAGATTTGAACAGTGAATTCTCCACATGCACCCACTTGAATTGGAACATTGGTAATGGGGTCTCTAAAATCAAACTTATGTTTTGTCCCCCATAAAACTTTTAGTTTGTAAGTTTTAGACATATAAATGACATCAACTGTATGGTTTTCTATCTTTTTTGATTTATTCAAACCCAATAAACCTTTTTTTGTATCAAATATGGAATGACTACCACTATCTAAAGTGGTCATCATTTGTCCATCTTTAACAATTATCGCATTATGTGTGTCAGGAACGATAATGACTGCATCGGCATCATAATCATCCATGCATTGTTTTTTGAATAATTCAACGTTTTCTCCTTCATATTTGAACATTTTTTTATTTTTCATAAGCCTTCCCCTTTTATTAAACTATTTAAAAATTTTGAATATACATCTATTAACATAATAGATGAAAAAAATAATAAACAAAAAAAAGAATTAACCATTTTTTTCATAAAAAAGACATAATTTTAATATATTTCATTGTTTTTTTTATAAATTCTAGATATAATATTTGTATATGTATCCATCTATTATGTTAATAGATGGTTTTTCATTTCAATAAATTTCCTAAATGATTCATCATTTCTTGTTTATGTTTAAATAAGGAATGGACATAACGATTCAAAGTGATACTAGAATTGCTATGTCCTAATATTTCTGAAAGAGTTTTTATATCCATTCCACATTCTAAGGCTCGAGTGGCAAAAGTATGACGCAAAGCGTGAAAACCTCTTTGCTTTATTTTTAATTGGATTAAAAGGTTTTGAAAACTTCTTTGATAAGAGCGAATAGAAATTGGTTTATTTTTTGAAGAAAGGACATAACTAGAATGACTTTGTTTTTTTAATTGTAAAAATAATGGAAGAAGTTGTTTAGGTAAAGGAATTTGTCTGATAGAAGATTGAGTTTTTGGGGAAACAACCATTCTTTGAAATTTTCCAAAATGATTTTTCCCTTCATAACAGGTTTTTCTTACAACTAACTCTTTTGTTTGTAAATCAATATCCTCCCATTCTAATGCTAGTAATTCACCAATTCTTAATCCTAAATATAAACAAAAAATAACACCATATAATGATGTTCTTTTTTGTAGTAAAATTGCATTTTCAATTTGTTTTTGCTCATTGAAATGAAAACAAGTGACTGGCTTTTCGATGGATTTTGGTCGTTTAAAAGTGATGTTTTTAAACTGATGAAAATATCCTAACTGGTGAGCCATTTTTAAAGAATTTTTGACAATAGAAAGAATGGCATTAATGGTGTTTGTAGATAATCCATGATTATTTTTTTTATTTCCTGATTGTAATAATGAGTTAACCATTTTTTGAATGCGCATCGAATTGATGCTTTTTAAAGGATATTGTCCTAAATGAGGATTGATATGAAGTTTTATCATATCTTGGTAGTGATAATAAGTTTTTAATTTTACGCTAGGTTGAACATAATCTGTTAACCATTGTTTTAACCATTGATAATATTGCATAATAGCCTCCTTTTTTACAAAAAAATATACTGGATAAAGAAAAAAAGCAAGAAATCTTCTTGCTTTAAAACATCAATCTAAGAATGTTCAAATTGGCTATAATACAATTTTTTATAAAATCCATCTTGGTTTAATAATTCTTGGTGCGTTCCTGTTTCAATGATGTTTCCATCTTTCATGACCAAGATTTTATCTGCTGATTGAATAGTTGAAAGTCGATGAGCGATGACAAAAATGGTTTTTCCTTTCATGATTTCATCAAAAGCTTCTGTAATCTTTTTTTCTGTTCGCGTATCAATGTTAGAAGTGGCTTCATCTAAAATAATAATTTCAGGATATCGTAACATGATACGAGCAATGGTCAGCAATTGTTTTTCGCCAATTGATAAACCACTTGTTGCACTGATAATTGTTTCATATCCTTTTGGCAATCGAGAAATAAAGGAATGTGCATGGACTTTTTTACAAGCTTCAATGACTTCTTCTTTTGTTGCATTGATTTTTCCATAAGCGACATTTTCTAAAACGGTTCCGTGAAAAATCCAAGTGTCTTGCAAAACCATTCCAAATCGTTGACGATAAAGGGATTTAGGGATATCTTTGATGTTGACATCATTGATATAAATTCCTCCTTGATTGACATCATAAAATCGCATTAAAAGGTTAATCATTGTCGTTTTTCCACATCCAGTGGGTCCAACAATAGCAATTTTTTGCCCTTTTTTAACTGTTAAATCAAAGTTTTGAATGAGAGATTGATTTTCTTCATAAGAAAAATATACATGATCAAATCGAATTTTTTCAATTGATTGTTGAAAATGGTTTGTTCCTTCATCTACTTCTTTTTGTATTTTTAACAATTCTTGGACTCTTTTTAAACTCGATAAAGCGGTTTGTAATTCCGTAACGACCCCAGAAATTTCATTAAATGGTTTGGTATATTGGGTAGAATAAGTTAAAAAAGAAGATAAACCACCAATTGTTAAAATAGGAATAAAAGAAGCATGATGTAGCATTAAAACCATACCAATAATTCCTACCGCTGTATAAACTATATTGTTTACAAAACGAGTAGATGGATTGGTTAAAGAAGAACTAAATTGGGCATCACAACCCACTTTATAAAGTTCTTGATTATAGGTTTGAAATTGTTCTAAAGATTGTTTTTCATAGGTTAGTCCTTTGACAATTTTTTGGTTTTCTATCATTTCAAGCACATATGCGCCAATTTCTCCTTTTAATTTGGCTTGTTTTGTAAAAAAACGATGATTTCTTTTACTAATATATGCAGCCACAAATAAAGAAAGTGGGGTGATTAAAATCACTACAAATGCCAATATATAATTGACAAAAAACATGAAAATTAAAGTGATTAAAATGGTAATAATTCCTTTATACAATTGTTTAAATCCTTCTAAAAGTCCATCTGAAATTTGTTCAATGTCGCTGACAATTCGGCTGACTATATCACCATGTGCATGGGTATCGACAAAAACAATAGAACTATATTCTAAATGTAAAAAGGCATCATCGCGTAATTTTTTGATAACGGATTGTGTCAGTTTTGCAACAATCCATTCATAAACATAAGAAAAGATTGAAGAAAGAGTCAGACAAATAAAAATAAAAAGAAGAATGGGAAAAATATTTGCAAAATGAACTTGATTTTTTCCAATCATTTCATCAATGGCTTGGCCAATCAAAATAGGAATGACTAAAGATAAAGCAACAGAAATCAAGCAAAACACAAAAGAGAGGATTAAAGTAAAGCGATGAGGTTTTAAATATTTTAAAAATTCTTTCATTTTTTACTTTCCTCCTTTTTTTGTTGAGATTGCACGATTTCTTGATAAACTGTGCACGTTTTAAGTAATTCTTGGTGTGTTCCTTGCCCCACTAAAGCACCACCATCTATGACTAAAATTTTATCGGCAAATTGAATAGAATTAGCTCTTTGGGAAACAAGAATAATCGCAGGATGATGAGGTAAGTTTTGCAAGTTTTTACGAATAGTTTTGTCAGTAAGATAATCTAGTGCACTTGTTGCATCATCTAAAATTAATAAAGAAGAAGTATCTAATAATGCTCTAGCGATACATAATCGCTGTCTTTGACCACCAGAGAAATTCTTTCCACCTTCTTCAACAATGTGATCTAAAAAATCATCGTATTTTTTACAAAAATCATACGCACAGGCCAATTTTAAAGCTTGTATCATTTCTTGTTCTGTGGCTAAAGGGTTTTTCATTGCTAAATTAGAACGAATGGTCCCTTTAAATAAAGTATTTTTTTGAAAGACTTGTGAAATATCTTTTCTTAATATTGAAAGTGGAACTTTTTTGATTTCTTCTCCTTTATAATAAATTGTTCCACTACTACAATCATAAAAGCGTTCTAGTAAATTTAAGATTGTTGATTTTCCGGCACCAGTTCCCCCAATCATTCCTACTATTTCACCTTTTTTGATGGAAAAAGAAATGTGATGGATGACTTCGTTATCACTAGCAGGATATTTAAAAGAGACTTTGTCAAATAAAAATAAAGGAGCGTTTGGATTGGGTTTTACGTTTTCGTTAGTATCTACAATAGAAGAAGTTTTAGAAAATAAAAATTCACAGCGTTGTAAAGATGTTTTTGCTTTAGTAAAAATGACAATTAAATTACTGACAACAATTAAGGCAAGTAAAATTTGATTCATGTAATTGACTAAAGCAATTATATCGCCTTGAGTCAAATGCCCAATTTGAATTTGTTTTCCACCAAAATATAAAATGGCTAAAATGGCAAGATTAATACATGCAAAAGTTAGTGGATTTAAAAAAGCAGTAATTTTAGCCACCTTATTTGATTCGTTTTGAAAAGTTTTTGTTTCTTCATAAAAACGATTGATTTCTGTTTCTTGTGTGACAAAAGATTTAATAACGCGAGCACCAGATAAGTTTTCCATGGTGGTATTGGATAACACATCTAATTGATTTTGAATAACCGGATATCTTTTAGATGATTTTTTCATGATGATATATAAAATAATCGAAAGAATCGGAATGATACAAATAAAAATGATTGCAATGCGAACATTGATGATAAAAGCCATGATAAGACTTCCTATGATTAAAAAAGGAGCTCGAATGACTAATCGGATAAACATTGCAACAGCCAATTGCAATTGGTTGATGTCGTTGGTCATAATGGTCACTAAATTAGCAGTTCCAATTTGATCCAATTCTTGAAAAGATAAGGAATGAATATGAGCAAATAATTCTTTTCGTAAAACCGTTCCATATCCTTGAGATGCACGGGAGGCAAAGTATTGGCAGACTAAAGAACTACATAAGCCCAATATACCCATAACTAAAATGACACATCCCATGGTGAGAATAAAACGTTGATTTCCCCCAATGACTTCACCACTATCATTTAAATAAAGACCTTGATCAATAATATAGGCCATAATCATCGGAATTAAAAGTTCAAAAATGGCTTCGACCAATTTAAATATAGGACCCAAAATGAGTTGCTTTTTAAAGTGTTTTAAATAGGTTAAACTTTTTTTCATAAACATCCCCTTTTTTTATTATACGCCGTTGAAAAGTATATTAAAAATATTTATAATATATGTATAACATATAAAAAAAGTATGGAAGGAAACGTATGATGGATTATCGCAAGTTACAATATTTTGTCACAATCGTGCAAGAAGGGAATATTTCTAAAGCATCAAAAGTGCTTAATATCAGTCAACCCCCATTAAGTTATGCAATGAAAGAATTAGAAGAAGAGTTGCAAACGTATTTGTTTATTCGTGGCTCTCGCAAAATCACCTTAACTGAAAGTGGGAAAATTTTATATAGTAAAGCTTTACACTTATTAGAGTTACAAAAACAAACCATTAAAGAAATTCAAGATTTAAAAAAAAGTGGGGGTGGTACACTTTCCTTTGGATGTGTTTCTTCTGCTCATATGGTCTTATTAAAAAAAGGAATTGTCCCTTTTTCTAAAAAAAATCCAGAAGTAACCTATGAATTGTATGAAAAAAATACATATGAATTGATTGAACTATTAAATGCAAATCTCATTGAATTTGCTTTAATTCGCACTCCTTTTTTAGAAGCAAATTTTCAAATTCATTATTTAAATGAAGATGCAATGGTTGCGATTTATTTGAAATCAAAATATCATTTTAGTCATTCAAATTTAACGTTATCTGAATTAAAAGATAAACCTTTAATTTTGTATCGTCGATTTTATAGCATTATTGAATCAGTTTTTGATAAAAATATGATTCAACCGAATATTTATTGTAATTGTGATGATGCTAGAACGGCGGTTTATTGGGCTAGTCAAGGACTTGGTATTGCAATTGTTCCTTTTTCAGCTACGGAATATCTTTCATCTCAAACTTCTGTCACTTATGCTTTTTTAAAAGATTCCTTTTTTGCTTCCAAAATGGCTATTATTCATAAAAAGAATCAATATTTATCTAAAAATGCACAAGAATTTATTCAATTATTAAAAAAGAATTTTAGTGTAGATGATATTTAAAAATTAAAGTTAATGTAACATCTTTGAAATTTTAACTAAAATGACTTAAATTACCCATAATAATGGGTTTTTTGAGTGAATTTAGTTAATTTTTTCTTTTGCATCTCCATATTGCCATGGGGTGATATAAAATATTTTTAATTATTTTTTCATCATTAAATAGTAGTTTA
>UMAM01040321.1_pt1 | contig 47274 bp, 77 predicted proteins | sample 1963711 | NCBI WGS metagenome assembly UMAM01 (sample SAMEA4835916, study PRJEB28245) | human gut metagenome | biome: gut microbiome; material: fecal sample | place: Denmark | collected 2008
TATCGCCAAGTGGTAAGGCACAGCACTTTGACTGCTGTATTCGTTGGTCCGAATCCAACTAGGGCTGCTTAGCTGTTTGACAGCTAATATAATTCATAAGACCCCTTAAAATATTTATTCACCCATGCAATTTAAAGGTTGCCGGGAAGTTTCAAGACTCCCAATGGGTTTAGTCCGTAATTGGGACATACGGACATTTCTTCTCCTTAATAAGTTAAAATCAATCTGGTTGGGGATATAGTTTAAATGGCAAAACTTCCAATGCAGGTTCAATTCCTGCTATCCCTACTAGCCTAGAAATAGGCAAGTTTTTTTCATAACAGTACCCCTTTTATGTGAAAATCAACCCTACAGTTGTAGACCGTTACAGGCGGTATAATTATGGGGAAGCGGCAACGATTGGCGGTGTTGCGGCTGACTGTAAATCAGTTCCCAAGTGGTAAACAATAGAGGTTCGATTCCTCTCTTCCCCACTTTGCAGAAATAAAATAGAGCGTGAGATACGGTAGCGGCTCAAGGTATTGCGTAAATATACAAGTCAGGTAAACAGCAGGGCGATACCCTACCGATAAACAACAGAAAATCATAACGCTTGTTCCTATTCGTAGGTGCAGACTAACTAACGGAATTTCATGTGTGGTTCAAATCCACACCACATCAATAGCTTTCGGCAGCAAATGCAGTAAAGCATATTGTCGGAAATGGTATAAAGTCCATTCAAGTGAAACAAAGGCAACAACAAAGATCACTTACTTCACAGATATAAATTGTTGCTTTATCTGTGATAGCAGATAGTAGTTCAGTTGGTAGAACACTTTGTGTGACGTGCAAAGAAAGTCATAGGTTCAAGTTCTGTCTATCTGATTATCAAAAATAAGGAGATATGTCTATGGCACAAGGAGTTAAAACACGGGACGTTGATAAGTTCTCGGAGGGTGTAGCAAAGTACTTGAACAGGGAATGTAGTCAGGTTAAAGCAGCAGAAATAGCCGGAATGAGTGTTCCGACTTTTATGAAGTATGTGAATAAATTTTTAACTGGCGAAGTATTACCGGACACACTATTTACGCCAAAGAAAAGGTAACTAGGCGGTGTGATATGAAAGAATTTATTTACTTATTTACAGCGATACTTATAATCTTATTTGCGTATATTTTATGTTTTGCTATTACATACGATATACATGTTAAACGTGCCAAAGATAAGCCAAAGCCACAAAAACGCAAGAAACATAGCAGAAAAGATGACATTATAACCCTGGAGCAATGCAAAGAGTTATATTATCCGGAATATAGGTTCATAGTAGCTCGTCGGAGAGATGATGTTCCACTATATGCCTTTGCTACACTTGAAGACGCAAAAGGCGAACTTAAACGTTTAAGAGATACTTGTTGCGAAAGCCACTATATCGTCAACTTGGATGAACAGTAAAAGGAGAGGCGTAATATGTGTAAATTTTGCGAAAACATTGTTCCAGAAATGAAAATTGATGAAAGTCCATGCTTATGCATTAAGGATAATAAAATTCAAGTATATTTCCATGGATTGTATGAAGAATTCTATGAAGTTAATTATTGCCCTATCTGTGGTAGAAAGTTGGGATAGCAATGGCAGAACCTTTAAGTAAATTAGCAAAAAAATGTAAAAACTGCCCTAAATCTGAAAAATGTGACCACAAAAGAATGGAGTTATGTGCTTTGGCGAATTTACCGCCACAAAATCTTGCAAGTGCTACACAAGGAATTTTAATGGATGCAGCAATACCGGTTTTGAGGGAAAAAATAAAAAGCCCTTTAAGTCCGTTTAGGTACAAAGACGAATTGGAAAAAGCACTAAATGATTTCCATTTTGGAAATATGTTTACGTATGGTGCTTAGAAAGTTGGTGGAATGATGGCTAAAGAGGTGTTGCTTGACCATTCAAGCGGAATTGTTAGATTATTTCTTGATGGCGAATTTTTAAAAGGAGTAATAAGTATTGATGGTATATCCAATATTTATCAAAAGGACACAGCAAAAGAAATTCAAATAACATTACTAGCAGATGAAGTTAAGGTAAAACTTTCAAATGGAGAAATAAAGGATATATCAGAAACATAGAAAGTTGGTGGAAGAATGAGTAATATACATAAATTTAAAGTAGAACCAATAGAAGGACACCGAGGATGTGCTAAAGTTACGATTGATGGCGAAAAGTGCTTATGTCGTTCGTATAAAATAGAACATTATGCCGGGAGGCTTCCAAGGGTCGATATAAGCCTTATTGCTGATGTGCAATATGAGCAAGACGCAGAAATCAACATTGTAAACTTGCACGAAATAGCTTCACTGATGGACAAGAAAACATTCAAGGAGTTTCGCAGAGCTTGGGAGGATATTCACGATGAAACATAACAAAGAATGGCACACTTGCGACAGGTGCGGTGCTGAAATTGAAAAAGGCATACTGTGCGGAAATTCCATTACAAAGAATGGTATTTTAAATGTCACATACGACTTGTGCTATGAATGTATGGAAGACTTTGAGAGGTTTATGAGGAATAAACAGGGATAAAACTGCCATATTGACAGAGGGCATAAAAATAAATTGCTAGGAGTGATTGAATGAAATTAAAGGTAAAGAAAAATATAATAGTTTTACCATTCACGAAAGGAGATAAGTATTATTTAATACAATTTAATTATAGCATAACAGAACGCGAAAACAGGTATGACCATGTTACAAATAGACCTATTGCTTTTGCAAAAAGTAAAATTTCTGGGTATCAAATAATTGAAAGAGAATGGACATCTTATTGGGAAATTGTGCAAGCCATTGAACATAACTTGGTTGGAAAAGAATATTTTGTAAGCGAAGAAAATGCGATTAAAGTAGCAGAGGAAGAAATGAAAAAAGGTAAAGTATCACAGGTGGTTTTATGAAGTATACAGATACAAAGATTTGTAGCGGATATAGCCACGAACCAAAACCTTGTGAGCATATAATGAAATGTGACCTTTGTACTGGTCCCTTTGTTGATACAAACGGAAATGAACGATATGTATGCGGTCCAGGAGTTACAGATTTTAAATGTAAAAGAGATAATCCAAACTGGAAGCCTTTGACAAAAAGGCAGTTTATTGAGTTGTATAGCAAAATGCCTAACAAGACAGATATAAGCATTGGAGAATTGCTCGAAAAAGCAATAATTGATGGAATTATGGAGGGCAACAATGATGGAATTTCAATATAGAAAAATGACACAGGAGATAGCTAACATGGCATTAGACAATGCCACAATTAACAATATTCCGTTTTGTGAATGGATTGATAATGTAAGTAATGCTTATGCAAATAAAAAGTGTAATCTGACTTCTTGCCGATACAATGCAGATGGAAAATGCACCAATGACGAGAAGAGAAAAGAATGTGTTGAGGTATCGGAAAAGGTGTTATGCGTTGATAAGAAAATATTCAAAAAAGTTGATAATGTTAAACATATCGGCGATGATGATGGCAAACCGATGGAAACATCTGAATTTCACGATATGACTATTGGCATTGATATTTCAGTTGATGCAGTCAATGAGTATGCAAAATCAATTCTAGGCAGATACCCGAAAAATAATTATGAATTTTCAAGAGCATTAGCAATGAAAATCCTAGAGGAAACAAAATCATTAGCGAATAGTGAGGAGAAAGAGTGAGATTATGAAATATCAAAGCACAATGCTTTGCGGTAACATATCCGGTGGTTATTCAACAAAGACACCATGTATAAGCAAAGATGATTCAATTCCGGAATGGCTTAGAAAAAATGTTGAAAAGAAATTGAAAGATTGCTTTAAGGAGTAAGAATATGGAGTACCAAGGCGCAATTAAGGAAATGGAAAAAGGAATAACAAGACTTCGAAAAGAATTAGACGAAGCCAAGTCAGGAATAAAAACATCACAGAACGAGTCTCTTATTTACGATGATGCGATGAAAATAGATATTCTTGGAACAGAATACAGAATCGAAACCCACAAAGTATCAGAGGACAGCTACATGGAGGAAAAAGGTCTTGCAGGCTATTGTGAAGAAGAAAACAAGTTGATTGTAGTTGCCGATATGTCCGAAGAAAAATACTTTGTAGGCATGGACGAAAAAGCGCAGGAAATATATCGCAAAAAGACCTTAAGACATGAAATTATGCACGCTTTTCTGAATGAGAGCGGACTGTCTGATAGTTCAAATCGGTTTGATGGTGCATGGGCGAAGAATGAGGAAATGGTTGACTGGCTTGCGATTCAAACCCCGAAAATATATAAGACATTCCAGAAATTAAATATTATTTGATACGAGCAGAAAGGAAAAAATTATGAAAAAGAAAATTTTAGCAGTTGTGTTAGGACTGACATTGTGTTTAGGAATGACCGGATGTGCGTCATGGGACAGAATGGTAACAGATATGAAAAGTGATGTAAATGGCGGTATGCAGAGAACTATTACTGTATACACGGCAGATGGTAAAGAACTTGCAACATATGAGGGAAAGATTGATATTGATACAAACGATGGCGGATATGTTAAGTTTGACCTTAATGGTAAGAGATATATCTACTACAATTGCTTTGTAGAAAGCATTGCGGATATTGATTAAGTGATATTACCGGCTACAGATTGATTGTAGCCGCTACCCTAGAAAAATTATAGGCAGAGGTCTATAAGGCACTTCTGCTAAAAAGTGGAGGTGCTTTTCTTGAATCCTGAATTAGAATCATTAATAAATGATTGTGAAAAATACATTACCCAAAACGGAATAGATGAAAACATTATAGAAGCTTACTACAACGTGTGCCAGCTTGCCAAGAATGAGGGTGAAATTGGCACAATGTTAAAATGTACGGCTAGGACAAAAGAACTCATAGAAAAGGCTTGTATGCGTGATATAGGGCTATCTATGTGGGGGATAGAAAAGTTTGTCTTTAACAGCAAAAGCTCTTTTGATTTACTTGATAAATACTATGATGTGTTATTACTTGAAGCTCAAAACAGAATAGTTGACAGTTATTTTCAGTACATAGAGAGAAAAAGAGAGCCTAAAGACAGATTTTATATGCCACGAAGAAAGCAATTAGTAAAAATTGGGCTTATTGATGCATTGCAAGGCATGATTGATGATAAATACGACATATTGTGTGTAAGCCTAGTGCCAGGAGCTGGAAAGAGTACGATTGAGAAATTTTTTCATTCAGCAGTTGCCGGCTGGTTTCCAAAAGACTACAGTCTATTTTATTCACACAGTGGCGATATTACACGAATGTATTACGATGGGGTATTTGACATTGTTACCAATGATGATGACTACGCATGGCATGACATTTTCCCTAATCTATCGGTTACAAGCACCAACGCAAAGTTAGAGCAGTTTAATATTGGCAAATACAAGCCTTTTCCGTCGGTACAATGTACATCTGTCGGTAGTAAAAATGCCGGTAAAGTCCGTGCGAGTAAATTTTTGTTAGTTGATGATATGATAGGTGGAATTGAGGAAGCCTTAAATCCTACAACACTTGATAAGCTATGGGATAAATACGCAATAGACGCAAGACAGCGTAAGACACAAGATACGGACGGAAAGCCGTGTAAAGAGATACATATTGCTACGAGATGGTCAGTACATGATGTTATTGGCAGAATAAAAAATATGTATGCCGGAAACCCAAGAGTAAAAATTATTGCGGTACCAGACATAGACCCGGTAACAGGCGAAAGCAATTTTGATTATGAGTATGGCGGTTTTACAAAAGAATTTTTTGCCGACCAACAGTTACTTATGGATGAAATCTCTTATAAATGTCTTTATAAACAGGAACCTGTTGAACGTGAGGGATTATTATTCCCGGATGATAAAATTCGCAGATACCTTAATCTGCCGCACGGAGAACCGGAAATTATTACGGCACAATGCGATACAAAGGGCAAAGGTACGGACTATTTTGTTATGCCGATACTGCAAAAATATGGCGAAGATTATTACTGCGTTGATTGCGTGTGCGATAATGCAGCAGACTATGAAATGCAGTATGAGAATGCGTCAAACACATTAGTCAATAATCAAGTACAAGAGTGTGAGTTTGAGCGCAATGCCGGTGGCGACAGAGTGGCTATGGAAGTTAATAAGCGAGTTGAAAATAAAGGGTGGATATGTAACATTACCGACACACCGACAGAAACTAACAAGGAAGCACGAATTTTCCAATGCTCTAACTGGATTTTACAACATGTTATTTTCAAAGACCAGTCGCTCTACAAACCTAATGAGCCATACGGAGTGATGATGTCACTATTAAAGCAGTATTCAGTATCAGGTAAGAAACAATTAGATGATGTTCCTGACGTTTTTTCAAACTTTGCATTAAGAATAACGCAAGGGAATAAAACAGCTAAAGTTGAAGCCACTATAAATCCATTTAGGAGGTATTGATATTATGGTAACAAAGGAAGTTTTATCACAATATTCAGACTTACAGGAAGAAGTAAAAGAAGTAAGGCTAAAGATAGAGCGGCTTGAAAAAGATATAAGTAAAATCGAAGCCGGGGAAACTGTTGTAGATTCTGTTAGCGGCGGAGATGGTGGTAAACAGCATTTTAAGATTGAAGGCATACCATTTCCAGAGTACAGTAGAAAGAAAACACTTCTTTATGCCAGAAAAGCCACATTGCAGTTGCTTGAAGATGATTTGTTGGAAAAAACCAATGAGGTTGAAGAATTTATAGCAAAACTTAACGATAGCAGGATGAGAAGAATAATTAACCTTAGATTTTTGGAGAACAAAAGCTGGATCCAGATTGCACATATTATAGGTGGAAACACAGAAGACAGTATTAGAATGGCTTTCAACCGATTTATTGAACAAAGATAGCAAAAGTTGTTCGATTTGTTCGGAAACAATATTATATTATTACGATGAAAGCATTACTCCATAGACAATTTCTAAAAAAGTATCGTTGCTTAATTGCAGCGGTGCTTTTTTTATTATGCAAAGAGGTAACAAAATGGATTTTTATAACAACAAAGACAAATCAATTATATGTCCTAACTGCCACAAGTTTTTAACTAAGGCAGACAGTAGAGACCCAAGGACACATAAATTAACGTGTGGACATTGTGGGAAATGGATATGGTATGTGCCTAACGATGATGATGATTTTCAGATTAAAGAAATTCCACAGAGCAGAAGCTCAAGTGGTATGACATTTTATTAGGAGCAAGATATGAACACAATGTATTTTCAAGACCTTGTTAGAGGTTGTTATGGCAGAAAAATTGCATATACAAATGTAGACAGGATAACAAGAGATAATGTTGTTAAGGTTATTGGAAGTACTATTGGTATATTTAATTGGAATAAGCCAGTTATCAAGTATCTGTGGCATTACTACAAAGGCGACCAACCGATATTGTATAGACATAAGCTGACTAACGAAGATATTACAAACAAGATTGTTGAGAACCACGCATACGAAATTGTTCAGTTTAAGGTAGGGCAGACGTATGGCGAACCAATCCAGTTTATTAGCCGCAAAGATGATGAAACTATCAATAAGGCAGTTGACATACTCAATGATTTTATGGCGGATGCCAATAAGCAGGAGAAAGACATTAAAGCCGGGGAGTGGCAGTCGGCAACAGGTACATCATTCAAAGCAGTTCAACCCAAAAATGGAGATGTGCCATTCAGAATTGTAGCACCTACACCAATGAATACTTACGTTGTTTACAATGAAAGCACAGAAGAACCTATGCTTGTTGTACAAGAGCTTAAAGACGAGGACGGAAATTGGTATAAAATGGCATTTTCCGACGCTATGTCTTTCAGAATTGTTGATAGCAAAGTAGTTGAAACAAAACTACATACATATGGCGAAATTCCTATTGTTGAGTTCCCTAATAACCACGAAAGAATATCTGATATTGAGCTTGTTATCGGTATGTTGGACGCAATTAATAATATGCAGTCTAACAGAATGGATAGTATACAGCAGTTTGTCGAGTATTGGGTTAAGTTTGTTAATTGCGAAATTGACGAAGAGAACTTTAAGAAAATGAAAGAAAATCACGCATTGGTTGTTAAGTCAATGAATAAAGATAACAAGTCTGATGTCGATATTATGACACAGGAGCTTAATCAAACGCAATGCCAAGTTGCTAAAGATGATTTGTGGGATAATACATTATCTATATTAGCCATTCCGACAAAACAAAGTAACACCGGCGGAGATACGCAAGGGGCAGTTCAATTAAGAAACGGATGGGACTTCTCTAAGACAAGAGCAAAATTGAAAGACCCTGTTGTTAAAACATGTGAAAAACGATTGGCAATAGTTGTTCTTAATATCCTAAGGCTTGCAGGAGAAGATTTAAAGTTGTCAGTCAGAGATTTTGATGTGCAGATAAATCACAGTCCACAGGATAATATGTACACCAAGGCACAGACGTTGCTTTTACTTTTACAAGCTGGCATACACCCACTTATAGCAATTAAGACAGTTGGGTTATGGGGTGATTCTGAAAAAACATATGTATTATCTAAGCCATATTTAGATAATCTATACAAAACTATTAAAGATGTAGAAGAACAAGAAAAGAAAGCACAAGAATTGATAAATAAAATGAATACAGATGGCACACAGAGTCAGACAAACAAAGATAAGACGGTCACCGAGTAATTGGTGGCTGTTTTTATTTTATAAATTTTGCACCTATGCGTGAAATAGGAGAAATCACAAGTTGAGCAACCAACGTAAAAAAGCGTAGTGAATCGGAGGTAATTATGACAAGAGAGCAGGCAAAACAGAATCTTATTTCAATCGGAGTAGCGGAGCCGACAGATGAACAGATAAGCAATTATCTGAATCAGGTCAATGGCGAGACAAAGAAAGAAAAAGACAGAGCAGACAGCTACAAGGCTAAGGCTGACACAGCAGACGACTTACAGAAACAGCTTGATGAATTGCAGGCTGGCAATCTGACAGAGCTTGAAAAGGCAAATAAAGCCTTAGATACAGCTAATCAGCAGATAGCCGATTTACAGAAATCTAACGCTATCAGAGACCAGAGGGAAGCAGCTATGACTAATTTTAAGATTACTGCTGAACAGGCAAAGACAGTTGTTAAAGACGATGGAAGCCTTGATTACACCGAACTTGGCAAGATTATGTCCGAGAAAGAAACAGCCGCGGCACAGGCTAAGGAACAGGAGATTGCAAAACATCAGGATATTCCGGGCGGTGGCAGTAATAAAGGTGGTGCAGACAATAAGACAAATGCTGAAAAAATAGCAGAAAGCCTTATATCTAATGCACCTAAAAACAATGACGTTTTATCACATTACATTCAACAATAACAGGAGGTAAAAAATGGCAAAGGAAATGAATATGCAGTATGAAAAGACTTCATACGCAGGAGATGTTCAGATTTTAAAGAGAGAGCCTAACGAAGCAATCCCATTAACACTTGATTTTTCAACGGTAACAGAAAAGGATGCGAATGGAAAGAAGATTGTAAAGGCTGGTACACCAGTAAACAAGTCAGGTGTGGCTGATAATACAGCAACAGCAATCGGAATCTTAAGATTTGATGTAACAGAAGACAGACCACAGGGAGTAGCACTTAAAAAGGCATATCTTAATACAAAAGTAGCGGAATCACACTCAGGCGTTACATACGCAGAAGCAGTTAAGACAGCTCTTCCAATGATTGTATTTGAATAATAACAGGAGGTAAACAGATGTTAATTAATGAAGTATTAGACAGCAAGTCTATCGCATTATCAGCAACAGAAAACGCTAGTAATCAGATACCTTATCTTGGTTTACAGTGGTTTCCTGAAAGAAAGAAACAGGGGCTTGATTTAAGTTGGATTAAGACGCACAAAGGACTTCCGGTATCACTTGCACCATCCAACTTTGACACGATTCCAACTCTTAGGGCCAGAGAGGGATTAGGCAAGGAAAAAACACAGATGGCATTTTTCCGTGAGGGAATAACAGTTGGCGAAGAGGAAATGCTTGAAATCGAGCGTATTCAGTCAGCAGACGACCCTTATCTTGCAAGCGCTTTAGCAAGCGTATATGACGATACCAACAACCTTGTAAGCGGTGCAGAAGTTGTACCAGAGCGTATGAGAATGTCACTTCTTTCTACAAATGCAGGTCATCCGGTAATTGCTATCGTAAGTGATGGCGTTCAGTATGCTTACGATTATGACAAGGATGGTTCATACGCAAAAGACCATTACGCAAAGTTAACCGGCACAAGTATGTGGAGTGATACAGCTAATTCAAAGCCACTTACAGATCTTAACAACGCAAGAAAGAAGTTACAGAAGCAGGGCAAGATTGCTAAATATGTGCTTATGAACAGCAATACATTCCAGTATCTGCTTGACAATGCACAGATAAGAAACTCAATCCTTGCACAGAACCTTACAGCGACCATTGAGGTTGATGATGATACTGTTATTTCAGTAGTGCAGAAGAGAACAAAGCTCACTATCGTACTTTACGATAAGATGTACATTGATGATGATGGCAAGGAGCAGTACTTCTACCCAGATAACAAGGTCACACTTCTTCCAGCAGGCAATCTTGGTAGTACTTGGTTTGGCACCACACCAGAAGAAAGAACAGCAAGACAGGTAGCTGATGTAGATGTAACAACATATGGTGTAGGTATTACAGTCGCTACAAAGACAGAGTATGGACCACCTATGAAGATGTCAACATTTGCTTCCGAAGTTGTACTTCCATCATACGAGAATATGGATAGCACATTCGTATATGAGGTTCATAGCGAAGAGTAGGGGGTACAACTATGAAATATCCATATATAGTAGTTCACAATGGTAAATGGTATAACGCAGGCGAAGAAGTTCCGGAAAATAACAATTCCGGGGCTTCTTTTGACTATAGCAAGACGACCATTAATCGCATGTCTACATCTGACTTACAGGCTTTTGCCACAGAACAGGGCATAGACAACGCAGAAGAACTTACAGGAGCAGAGTTAAAAAAGCTGTTAATTGAGAAATTAGGATTATAGGAGCTGAAATTATGGAATACACCGCATTAGAGCAAGTCAAAATCAGACTTAAACAATTTCATATTGAGACAGTCACGAATGATGATGAAACAACATCTGATGTGGTGGCGTTCGATAACAAAGAAGATAATCCAATAATCGAACAGCTTATTAAGCAGGCTACAGAAGATGTAAAGGCAAGAAGAAATTACCCTGACAGCTACACAGATGAAATGATAGCCGAGGACTTGAAGAAATTTGAGAGTGTTATTGTTAATCTGACTGTCTATGACCATTCACAGGCAGGCGAAGCATTTATGTCAAGCTACAATGAAAATGGTGTCAACAGAACTTGGAAAGATAGAGACAACTTGTTTGTTGGGGTATTTCCATTTGCTAAAGTTTTATAAAGAAGATTGTGCGTTACCAATATGGTAGCAGGCGGCGCACTTTAAGGGTGGTGGGCGGTGCGCCTATTAATAATTACAGGAGATATAAAATGAAAGAATTTTTATTACAAACTTATACCGTAGTATTACCGATATTACTTGGCTATATAGTTTGGCTTCTGAAACAACAGAAAAAGGACAAAGACGCCAATAGTAAAGGCACAATGTTACTTTTACGAGTACAACTTATCGAATATCACGATAAGTACATGAAACTCGGTGAAATACCATCCTATGCTTATGACAATTTTGTCGAAATGTATAACGCATACCACGCATTGGGCGGAAATGGAATGGTAACTAAGATGTATGACGAAATACAGGAAATTCACTTAAAGAATGGAGGTAAAGACTAATGGAAATTATGCAGGTATTAATCGCAAATATGACAATTATCTTAGCGATTGTCGGAGCATTAGCTTTTGTGGTGTCTGTAATTACACAAGTAATTAAAGGCATTGGAGTATTCAATAAAGTGCCTACGGATATTATAGTATTTATTTTGTCAATCGGTATTACTGTAGCGGCATTTGCTGCCTATATGCAGTATATTCAGATGACAATACTGTGGTACATGATTCTTGCGGCAATTATGGCAGGATTTGTTGTTGCTTTTGTGGCAATGTACGGGTGGGAAAAACTGTCTGAATTATGGAAGCGTTTCGGCAAGGACGTGAAGTAAATGCTTGACATTAATAAGCAGGATATGAAGTATTCACTTCAAGGACAGACTGTTACTATTTACGAAAGAGATAATGAGGGCAATATCCTTTACGAGGGTTACACCGACACAGAGGGTAATTTTATTCCTTATCTTGATGATGAGGGAAATAAGATACCTAAAGTCCTTGAAGAGAAAACAGGTTTTTCAAAGCCTGAGGATTTTGAAGCAAACATAGCCTTTAGCGGTGGGGAAGCTCAAACAATGGAATATGGCTTTAATTCATCCGATTTTGATGCTGTCATTCTCACGGATAAAGGAAAATACCCTTTTGAAAAAGGCGACCTTATCTGGCTGGATAGCGAAATTACACACAATGCTGACGGCATGGTTGATGAAACATCAGCGGACTTTACGATTGTAGGCGTAAAACCGGCATTACATTCAACTAAGTATATGCTTAAAGCAGTTGTAAAGTAGGTGTGATATGGCAAGGCATACAATTAATATATCTTTGTCTGAAAACTCTATAAATGAAGCTATTAGACAGCTAAAACAGTATAAAGAATGGGTTACCGAAAAAACTTTCCAACTTGCTAAAGAACTTGCGGAAGTTGGAATACCTGTCATAGATGAAAATATGGCAAAAGCAAACTACACTTACGATACAGAAGGTATCAGAAGTGGTTCTAACACAAACCACTACACATACGTCAAACTCCGGTCCTTTAGTGGCCACAATGAAGCAATACTAATTGTAGAGGGCAAAGAACTTATGTTTATCGAGTTTGGAGCCGGTGTTTTTTACAACGGAGAAGCAGGCACAAGCCCACACCCTAAGGGCGAAGTAAATGGTATGGTAATCGGTTCCTATGGCGAAGGACACGGCGTTCAAAAGATGTGGGGATATTATGCTGATAGTGGAGAACTTATCCTTACACACGGAGTTGAAGCACAAATGCCGGTTTACAAGGCTGAAATGGAAATAGTACAGAAGTACATCGAGGTAGCAAGGAGGGTGTTTAGTTAATGGCAAATGCTAATGATTGGGCGACAGACCTTGAAAGTACAGTTGTAGCACTTGTCAAGGCTAAGAGCCTACCACAGTTACAAAAGAAATATCCTAAAATCAAGATAACTGATGAGGGAGAAAGCAGCGGTTCGGCAGTATTCCCTACCGTATATATTCATTTATTAACCCCGACCGAACGAGGGCAGACACTTGACGGACAAACAATTAACGCATTGTTAGCGACATTCCAAGTGGATGTCACAACTAACACAAGCAAGTCTGACTGTCGCAAGGTTATGGCAACGGTTATGAATGTTTTTAAAGAAATGAGATTTCAAGGCAAAGCATTGCCGGAAACTTCAATAAACAACAAGATACATCACAGCGTGGCACGTTTTAGCCGTGTTATCGGTGCGAATGACAGACTAATTTAGCAACAAAGAGCAGAAATGCTCTTATTTTTTTTATCCAACAGGAGGTAGACAAATGGCAAATGCAGTAGCAGGGTTAAGCACATTAGGTGTTACTTTTTCTTATGGCGTTGAAACAACGGCAGGAACAAAGCCAACAGCCTTTAAGTTGCTTTCAAGAATTAACTCTATTGGCGAGATTACAGTAACACCGGAACCAATAGACGCTTCGGCACTTGAGGACAGACAGACAAGAAATATTGCCGGAAGAGATACTGTATCTGACACAGTTACAGTAACTGTCAACAAAACAGATGAAACTATTGAGGAATGGAAAGCTGTTATTACCGCTTACAATGGTTTAACCGGCGGTAAGAGAATGTGGTTCCAGGAAATCACACCGGGCATTACAGATGCAGAGTTCTTTGTGGCACAGCCACCATCAAAGCTGCCAATTACAAGTAAGGAGCAGAACGGACTTCTTACAATGGCACTTAACCTCATTATCGAGGAAATGGTAGGTACTGACACAAAGGTAGAACCTACACCGGGGGAATAGTCAGTCAGTCACTTGATACAACAAATGCTGTTGTGACTGACGAGGAAGAAACAGCGGATTACACGCCAATAGGCGAATAACAAGTCAGTAAAGGGCGGTCTAAGGACTGCCCCTTTCCTATAGAAAATATAGGAGGAAAGGAAAATAACTATGGAAATTAAAGCAAACGGAAAAGAATATGCACTTAGATTTAGCTTTGACGCAGCAGAGGACAGAACTATTGTTCAGAAAATGTTCAATTATCTTACAGGCTCTTCAATGTTTGAAGATATGGACGGCAATCCGGTTCAGAGAGCGCTTGAAGGAGCGGCGATAACAGTCGGAAATATGCCACAAACTTGTATAGACGCAGTATACGCAGGATGTCTTGAAAAAAATGCTGTGACAAGAGAAGAAGCTAAGCAGATAGCAAGAGCATATTTAAGCGAAAATAAGAAAAATTACAGGGATTTATTCCTTGAAATCATTAAAGCAATGGAAGAAGACGGTTTTTTCGACCTGTCGGGAATAACATCGTCTCTGAACGCAATGGCGGAGAACATAGAGAAGCAGATGGCGGAAGAAAATCCCGAAAAATAGACATCCATAAGCTAATATGGGAAAAATATTTTCCTGTGGCTTTTGCTATGGGAATTACGATAGAAGAATTTAAGCACATGACACCTACAGAATTTGAATACTGCCTAAAAGGTTACAAAATACGGAGAAACGCACAGAATATAGACTTGTGGACGTATGCTATAACCTATCTTATCCCAGCAATCAAATTCGGTGTTAGAAGTGGAGCTTGGGGAAAAGATAAGGCAGATTTCCCTAACGAGCCTATTGGCTTGAATAACAACGAAGAACCAACAGAAGATGAGATTGAGAAAAAGCGAAAAGAATTTGCACTGCAAATGAAAACAATGAAGGCTAATTGGGATTTAACACACAAAAAAGGGCAATAAGACAATGGTTTTATTGTCCTTTATTTTTTTGAAAAAAGGCAGGTGCAAGGCGTGGAATTAGATTCATTAGAGATAAAAATACAAGCGACAGCGACTAAAGCGAATAATGCTATCGACAATATGATAACAAGGCTTGAAAAACTGTCAGGGACACTAAATGGTATTAACGGCACATCATTATCCGGACTTGCGAATGGTGTTAATAGACTTGCAGCAGCAATGCAGACAATGAAAAATGTCGGAACGGCAGATTTCACAAGGCTTGCCAAGAATATCACAAAATTAGGCAGCATAAACACTGTTTCATTGAATAACACGGCTAGTTCATTATCACATATCACAAGAGCATTTAGCAATTTAGCGAGTGTTCCACAGAATGCCGCAAGCATAGGCACCCTTGCACAAGGCATAAGCAGACTTGGAAGTAGAAGCGTTCAAAATGCGGCGGTTAATATTCCAAGACTTACAGCAAGCCTCATAACAATGCTACAGCAACTGTCAAGAGCACCGGCGGTAAGCAACGGAGTGATAAGACTTGCGGATTCGCTTGCTAATCTTGCGTCCCAAGGAAGCAAAGTTAATACGGCTTCTGCAAGCCTTCAAGGTTCGCTAAACAACACAGATAAGGCTGCAAAGAGAACCCACAAAGGAGTAAGAAGCCTTGCTTCTATTTTCGGCAAACTATATGCTAACTTCTTTTGGGTCATAAGAGGAATGAAAAGCCTTTGGAAATCTATAGAGGGTACCGCAGACTACATAGAGGCATTTAACTACAAAGCCGTAGCTTTCGGAAAGATAGGCTCTGAATGGGGCAAAGAATACGAGAAATACGGCTACAGCAATGCAGAAGCCTACGCAAATAGTTTTTCAAAAAGAGTTGATGAACTCTTAGGCAAGTTATCTGGATTAAGTGTAGATGTTAAAGGCGGATTAATCAAAGCGGATTCCGCTAAAAACCTCGGACTTAACATACAAGAGATTACACAGTATGCTTCACAGTTAGCTTCTGTTACTAATTCATTAGGACAGACAGGCGAAGCAACAACAGCTATAACAAAGTCAATGACAATGTTAGCAGGCGATATAAGCTCACTTTTTAACGTGGACTATTCAACAGTAGCCACAAACTTACAAAGTGGCTTAATCGGGCAGTCAAGGGCATTGTATAAGTATGGTATTGATATTACCAATGCTACATTAGCGACATACGCTTATAACTTAGGGATAACTAAGAGCGTAAGTGAAATGTCACAGGCTGAAAAACAGCAATTAAGATTTATTGCAATTCTTGACCAGTCTAAAGTATCTTGGGGCGACTTAGCAAACACTATCAACAGCCCTAACAATATGCTTAGACAGTTCAAGACGAACTTGTCTGAAACAGGAATGGTATTGGGACAAATCTTTGTTCCAGTATTGCAAAAGGTAATGCCTGTTGTAAATGGCGTAACAATAGCTTTCAAAAGGCTTCTTGTCAGTATTGCTCAATTTGCAGGAGTTAAGATTGACTTTGAGAGCTTCGGACAGAGTGGCTATAAAGATACAACAGACGGATTGGAAGATATTTCGGATGGCTATGACGGAGTAGCTGAAAGTGCGAAAAAAGCTGCCATTTCCCTTATGGGGTTTGATGAAGTAAATAAACTTTCTGAAAACAGCGATAACAGCGGTAAAAATACAGGAACCGGGGATATTGACTTAACAGATAAAATTGTCGAAGCCGCAAGCGAATACGAAAAAGTATGGCAGAAAGCCTTTGACAATATGAATAATAAAGCCAATGAATGGGCAGATAAGTTTGAAAGCAAACTTTATTTCCTTAAGAACATAGGCAAGTTAATTGCCAATGGCGAATATTACAAAGCCGGAGAAACGATTGCTAAAAAACTTAGCAATGGTATTCACTCTTTTGGGTGGGATAAAACAGGAACATTCATTGGAAAAAGCATTACCAACACGTTAGATTTAGTTGCCGGGTTTACAAATAACTTTAATTGGAAACGGCTTGCAAGCGACCTTACTTCTTTAATTAACAATGCAATAAAGAATATCAAGCCTAAGAGTTTTGCAAGTGCAATTAACGGCATTTTAAATGGAATATGGGATTTTGTAACAACCTTTTTTAAGACACTTAATTGGAAACAGTTTGCTAGCTTTATCGGGCAACTCTTACAACAAATTAATTGGGGAACTGTAGCAAAAATAGGACTTGCCGTAGGAATGGGTAAATTAGCAAAGACAGCCGCAACAAGTTTCTTTAGCGGTTTTAAAGCTCAAATGTCGGTTGGTAATCTGGTGAGCGGAATTGGAAGCGTAGCCACTTACGCAGGCTCAAAGGTAGGAAGTGCATTTATGAGTGGACTTACTTCTCCACTTATGGCAATCCCAGCAATTACGGCAACAATTTTAATTGGGGAAAACGATTATTACAGTAGGCTTGCTGAACTTTACGAAAAAGCTAGAGGGGAAGTCGATGAAACAACACAGAAATTTGTTGATGACATTAACACCTCAAATGACAAGATAAAAGAACTTGCTGACGGAATTTACGATTCATTTCAAAAAAATGATACTACTACGCAAGCTGACAAGCTCAAAATAATAGCAGATAAATACTTTGAGTTAGCGGATGGCGCTGACAAGAGCACAGAAGCCTTAAAGAAACTTGATGAGTACAAAAAAATACTTATCGAAGAGGGCGGAGAACAGTTCAAAACAATACTTGATGATGAAAACAGCAGTTTAGATGACCAAAAAGAGAAAATTTACGATGTCATAGACGCATTGAAAGCAAAAGGTTTACAGGAAGCTGCGTCAAAGGGAATAACCGAGACAACAGACCTCATTATGGAACAACGTAGCACTTACGACAAAAGCAAGAGTGAAACGAAAAAAGCACAGCAGAAAGCGGTCAATCTTCAAGCTGAATATCAGATTGGGCAAGACCAAATGAGGACATACCTTGCCGAACATTACAAATATGGCAATTTTCAACCTATATTAAGCAAAGACGGCAAAAAAGTCATTCAAGACACGGCAGAAGTAGCAAATAAGTTTTGGGATATGTACGACAAGTACGCAGATGAAGCATTCAACGAGACATTGCCAAACGGACTTAGAAAGTCGGATAAGAAAATAGCAGAAATAACTGCTAGTAGTAAAAACGTAGGAAAACAGTGGCGAGACGCTACTGCAAACTACGAAGCACTTAACGAAAAATACAGGGAAAGTGCAGATGTATTAGCAAATCTTGAGACACAGCTTGATTATTATACCTCTATTGCAAGCGGAGCAATAGACACCCAAACATCGCTGTATGCTTATCAAGAGCAAAAAGCCAACGATACAAAGACACGTTATAAGGAATTAGCTGAAAATATAACAAGTGTAAGTGACGTTTTGAAAAATACTGATGCCACTAGCCAAACAGTTTCAAGCAAAATGGAAGAAGGCTTTAATCCAAGTAAATGGACAGGAATAGGAACAACTTCCATAAGCAATTACATCGGCGGAATAGGAGACCCTGCTAAGACGCAGTATGGTATTCAAGTGGCACAACAGGTGGCACATAAAATAGCGGGGCCATTTAACACAAAATCAGATTTCGCAAGCTATGGTAAGTACAGTATTCAAGGTTACCTTGAGGGATTAAAGGCCGAATGGGGCAACAGAGTTAAGAAAGGCTTAGAAACTGTTACAGATGGAATTAAGAACATCTTCAAAAAAGGATTCAAAATTTCTTCTCCATCAAAACTCTTCAAGCAATATGGTAAATGGACACTTGAAGGATATGACATAGGTTTTGAAAATCAAGCCAGAGAAACCTATCAGATGGTAACAGGTTGGAGCGACAGGATTGCTAGTGTTCCTGAAAGCCTTGGAGAATATAATGCGGACTATTCTGCTAGTTACAGCAATGAAGTTACTGCCGAATACAGTTCATCAGAACAGGTGGCACTTATGCAGGAGCAGAACCGCCTTTTAAGAGAGCTACTTGATAAGGAAACTGTAATTGTTCCGAATGAAAACGGAATTTTCAATACTGTCAGAAAACAGGCTAATGAGTATGTAAGACAAACAGGCGACTTGCCTTGGACAGTATAAAGGAGGAATAGGATGTTTTTAGAAATTAATGATGTGGATATTTCGCCTTATATTAAGTCTTTGCAGCCAAGTCACGAATCAATATGGAACAGCAAGGCAGGGCGAAGCATAGACAGTGAAGCAACGTTTGTTGGAAGAATTGTGGCAAGAAAATGGAAGCTACAGGCAAAGACGATACCTTTGTCACAAGAAAAAGTAGCCAAGATAGTCGGATTGTTAGAACAGTCCGACTTTTTTAGTGCAAAATTTATCCCAACAAATGGAACTGATTTTATTAAAAAGAAATTTTATGTCGGCTCTATCAGTACGCCAGTTTACAGCTACAACAGTGAATTGTCAAACGTAAGATACAGTGAATTATCATTCGACATTATAGAAAGGTAGGCAAATGAATATGACTTATACAAACTCACAAATTGCAAAAATGTACAATGACATTCAGGCAATCAAAAAATACAAATTTAAGGCAAATACGGCTTTTACAATAATAAAAAATGCAAAGGTGCTTAAAAACGCCATCGAGCTTTTTGATGAAGCAAGACGTAACCTCTTGGAAACGTATGCTGAAAAAGATGAAGCAGGGAATGCAAAGATTGAAAATGGCAATTATGTTATTTCCAATAAAGAGGAATTTGCAAAGGAGTTTATATCCTTGCAAAACGCCGAACAGGACATAGTTTTCTCAAAAATCAAACTGTCGGATATTTCAGAGATTGAGATAGAAGCAGAATTAATGGAGACAATGAGCGAATTTATTGAAGAGTAGGTGGTTGAATGTATTCTACAAGTGAAGCATTAACAAACGCAATTATCAACGGCGAAGCAATTAACAAAGAATTACGATTACTTGACAGCGACGGAGTGGTTATCAAAACCATTAAGTCGCTTAAATTATATAGTGGTAGTAACAGTACAAGCAGAATACAGATAGGTTCGACCAATTCTTCTTACATAGAGGCAAGTATTGAATATGACAAAGTTCTTGCAAACAGAGAAATGGCATTATACTGCGGTATTGATAGTGAAATGATACCAATGGGTATATATAAGATAATGCAAGAGCCGACAGAAGATGACGGAATAATTTCGTTCAAAGCCTATGACAGAATGAGACTTCTTGACAAGCTATATGAACCAAAAGTAGTTATCCCCAACAGCTTTAAAAATGTTGTAGATGACATTGCCAAGCAATGTGGTGTTACAGTAAATTTCAGTTACACCGGCGGAACTGTCAGAAATTACATTAAAGGATATACCTGTCGAGAAATGATAGGGTACATTGCTTCTATGCTGGGCATGTTTGCTTACTTTGACAGGCAAGGTGTGCTTAATTTTGGATGGTACAATTTTGGAAAACCGGTTGAAAAAACACTTAGTTCATTTTGGGGCTTGAAAAAAAACAGTAGTGATTACAAAGTAACAGGTGTTGAATTTATTGTAAACAGCGACACAAGATGGCTTGCAGGTAGTGAACCTAATATCATTTATTGCTCTAATCCTCTTGCAGACCTAAAAGACGCAGAAAATGTTTATTACGGGCCTATGAAAGACTTAACGTACCGCCCGGCAGAAATTAGTATGCTTGATGACATTCGCCTTGATGTGACAGACGTTGTTAAAGTGACATTACTTGACGGAACCACAATAAGAGTACCTTGTATGACACTCAATCAAGATTTTACCGCAAGTGAAACAAAGGTTAAAGCGGTAGGAAATGCCGACGGAGAAGGAAGTAATTATTCGGGACCACTTACAACAGCAATGGATAGATTGACAACTGACTTGTTATTGACAAACAGAGTGGTTGCGACCAAGGTTGACGCCGAATGGGTAAGAGCTAACACAGTAACAGCAGACAAAATAACAGCCATACAGGCTGAAATCGACGAAATAAACGCAAACAACATCACTACTGATAACTTGTCCGCAAATGTTGCTAAACTTGGTTATCTGACAGCAGATAGTGCCATAATCAAGGGGAAATTAGACGCAAGTGAGTTATCTGTGGAAGTTGCAAAGCTAGGTTATTTGACCGCCGATAGTGCGGTGATTAAAGGCAAGTTAGACACTAACGAATTGTCGACAGAAGTAGCAAAACTTGGTTACTTAACGGCTGATAGTGCGGTCATAAAAGGAAAGTTAGATACAAACCAATTATCAACAGAGGTTGCGAAGTTAGGCTATATGACAGCAGATGAAGCGGACATAAAGTATGCTAACATTAAACTTACAAACATTGAAACCGCAAACGTGGCTACATTGCTTGCGAAGATTGGCTTGATTGACCGTGCAACCGTAGTTGAGGGACATATAACAGGCTTTCTCGACAGCGTAGAGGTAAATGCAAACAAGATAACCGCAGGAACACTTATTGCGGATAGAATACTTCTCAAAGGTTCTGAAAAAGGGTTACTTTATGCACTCAATAATCTTGGCGAACTGACAAGCACTACAGTTGACAGCTTAGACGGATATGTGCTCACTGACCGTACAATCAATGCAGATAAGATAGTCGCAAGTAGCATAACCGCAAATGAACTTGATGTTGCGAACATATTCGCTGACAATGCGGTAATTTCAACGATTACTTCACAAGAAGCATTTATAAATGCTATCAGTACAAACAGTGTGGTTGTAGGTGCAAAGAAAACCGCTGACGAGATTAAAGAGAATATCTACAGTCCGAACACCACCACGATTGACGGTGGAAAAATTACAACCAATTCTATAAAAGCCAAACAGATTGACGTTACTAACTTGTTTGCACAAGACATTACCGCAAGTGGCAAAATTACAGGTGCAAAACTGTATGGTACATATTTGGAATCGACGAGTGGCAAAATTGCAGATTTCAACATTACGGAAAATGGCTTTTCAAGAGAACTTGATTGGGTAGACCAATGGAATAGTAGTGCTGCAACCATAACAGGAAGCTACAAGGCTTGGTGTGAAATAACCCCAAACGGAGCCGGACAAATTAACATCGGTGCAGGGGTAGGAACTTTTACTTACCAATGTCCGACTATCAGATGTGGGTATTATGATAGAAGTCAAGACGGAAAAACTGTGACAAAAATAACATCTTTTGAAACAGATATGATGGGGATTAGCACAAATTACTTTAAGGCAGACAAGATTATTAGCGATTTAATCCCAATTCCAGCAACAGACGATGTACCTACTCCGTCTGGGTATAGGGCAACTTTTCCTAATCTTGGCTCTCCACAACAAACTTGGCAAAATTTATATGTCAAAAGTATATATGTCAAGGCAGGTATAGGAGATGTAGGAGATGAAACAACAGGAAATATTGAGACTTCTGGCAAAATCACAGCACAAGGCGACATTATCGCAGGATTAGGAACGGACAAGCAAGTGAGCTTGAGAGACGATATGCCAGAAATTAGAAAGGGAAGCTTATCATCCGTAAAATCAACAAATGCGTGGGGTTGGACTCATGTTAATTTTTCAACACCATTTAAAAAAGGAGTTCCAACTGTTATAACACAAGATACATCAACTGCAGGTGTACAAGAATCATCTATTGTTATAAATGTTACCAAAACAGGCTTTGATTTTGGAATATTTAACAGTAGTGTTGTTCGTACATTTTCATATTTGGCTGTTGTTTAAAAACAACATAAAATAGAAAGGAGACTTAATTATGTCAAGAATTTTAAGAACAGGCGAAAATCAGATTACGCAATCTTATCAGCAACATTATGATAAGGTTCATTCAGGAAATGGATGGGCGATAGGTGTTGACGTTGTGAAGAAAAACAATCAATGTGACAGTATCATAGCACATACTGACGGAACAGTTGTTAAGGTTATGAACAAAATGACCGGCACTAACTGTGTTCATGACCCGGAGGGAATGGGTTATGGAAATTATGTTATGATACAGCATAATGACAACTACGTTACCTTGTATGCTCACTTAGGAAGCGTAGCAGTTAAGCAGGGCCAGAAAGTGTCAAAGGGAACTATCATAGGATATATGGGTAACACAGGGTTCAGTTATGGAGCGCACGTTCATTTTGAAGTGAGAAAATATAAGAGCCTTAATGTGACAATCGGTATTCACGATACAAGGAATTTTGATTGGCTCAATCCCGAACCTTACCTTGATGCAGACTTGCCAGCCACAGAATCCGGCAAAAACGTTGTAGGTTTCTTAGATGTGGCTAAAATTGATGGCAAAGACAGATTATTCGTTAGTGGTTGGACTTATGGCGGAAGTGGGGATGTCAAAATCAAAATATTTAAAGCTGGTGTAAATTATTATCTTTACGATATAAAAGCTGATCAGTCAAGAATAGATGTATTGGAAGCAGGTTACCCAACCGACAAAGTGGGATTCAGTGATACTTGCCCGGTGGCATTAGCTGACGGAACATACGCTGTAGAAGCGTATGTTGATAACGTTAAGTTGACAAACACTAAGCAGATTACAGTTAAGACAGAACTTGCAAGATACAGCTATGCTTCTTACCCAAGCACAAGCAATGACTATTACAGAGTTAGAAAATCGTTTAAAGACGAAAAGTCCTCAAAAGGCTCATTCCACTCATTCACATTAGCTTTTGACGAATGGGGCAGAAACAAGGCAAAAGACTATCACATTTACGATAAAAGCGGCAGACAACTTGATTAATTGCAAAATAAAAGATGTTGTGTCGAAACTTGCGAATTGAACCGCCTTTAATCGGTTTTATAAACGTGATAAATTAAAAAAGTCCTCTAAGGGGACAATTTCAAGTTCTGGTGGGGCACTGTTTGATTGGCGTTGACAGTGCCTCTAAAAAAAGAAAAGGTAAGGGGATTCCCTTACCTTTAATTTATGATTGCTTCTTCCTAAAGTGGCAATACAAAGAGGTTGCAATCCCTAATAAAGAAGAAACTATAATCATATAAAACCCGGCTGTTCTTTCGATTGGTGGGGTTGTGCCAATAGCATTGAATAATTTTTCAGCTTCTGAGGTATATCCTATTCCTGCCGAAGGAAAAACTAATGCACAGATAAAACTAAAAACTGCACCGATAGGAGCTTCTTTATACAAGAACATAAATGCAGCTAATCCGGCTATAAGGCAACAACATCCCTCAGGAATTGATATTTTAAAAAGGTTATAGTTTACTCCCAATGTTTTAGCAAATGGAACAAGTGTACCTATAATTATTAAAGCACAAAGAAACATTCCAAAGTAACTTGCTATCTTATATTCTTTCTGATTATACTTTTCCTTTGAATAATGTATAATGCAATACGGACATTGCATATACGTTTCTTTTCTGATTACAGCTCCGGTATAATCTTTAATTTCTCTTTCGTATGTGTGCATTTTATTACCACACCTTTCACATATCATATCATCCATATAAACCTCTCCTTAGTCTTTTATAAAGTAAACTGTCGAAACTTGCGATTTGTTTATCATCACAGTAAAAACAGTTATGATATATTTATAAAGTAGATTATATGACAGCATTTTGTTATTGACAATATAGAACGTTTGTTCTAATATTAGGTTATCGCTATTTAGTTGTATTTTGGGAGGGTTGAAATGGAAAAAGAAAAAATGGATAAAAAAGAAGAACTCCTACATGATATTATATCAATAATAGAAGTTCTTCCGGTTTGTGAGTGCCAAAGAATTAAGGATTACTTGTCGGAGTTATACTTTTCTTGACATTCAATTAAGCTGTTTAACAAATTAAGTACAACCTTTTTATGCCCACGCGTAAGTTGGTTGTATTTTTTTATTACTTTTGCTTCTTCTTCGCCCTGATGTTCTTGCTTATAAGTGAGGTATTCTTCTTTACCCCATTCAGTAAGGCTTTCTGGCAGCACACCTAAAGCATCGGCAATCTTTTTTAACATCTCAACATCAATTTTCTTGATATTTCCAGCTTCGTACTTTTGTACAGTGGCTTCTGTCAGCCCGATTTTGTCGGCTAGTTCTTTAAGAGTAATATCTTTTTCTTTTCTGTATTTCTTTATATTGTTACCAACTCTTGTGCAAAACTGTGTACTCATTGCTATCACTCCTTTCTTTTGTTATTGTATTATAATACTATCATACTATGATAAAAAAGTAAACAATTTTATAAAAAAACTATCATAACATTATTGACATTACTATCGTGGTGTGATAGTATACTATCATAGCAAGCAAGAAAGGAGGAAGCATAAATGAACTTACCAAAACTTAAAGGTGCCATTAGGGAACGTGGTAGAAATTATAACCAGTGCTCAACAGCTATCGGGAAAAGCATTACAACCTTTAATTCAAAGATGAATGGCAGAATCCCTTTTACTATTGTTGAGTTGGAAGACCTTGGAAACTATCTTGAAATGACAGATAGTGAAAAAACTGAAATTTTTTTGCGATAAAACTATCATAGTGTGATAGTTTCACAGAGATTAAGGAAAGGAGAATGAAATGAACGAATTACAGATTTTTAATTCGGAAGAGTTTGGAGAAATCCGAACCATTACTAAGGATAGCAAGACATATTTTGCCGGAAGCGATGTTGCAAAGGCATTAGGATATGCAATACCTCATAAGGCAGTGCAAACTCATTGCAAGGGGGTTCTAAAATGGAACATCCCTACCAATAGCGGAAATCAGGACATTTTGTTTATAACAGAGGGCGATATTTACCGACTTATTATGAAGTCAAAACTGCCTAAAGCAGAGGAATTTGAAAGGTGGGTAATGGAAGAGGTTCTTCCGTCAATCAGAAAGAATGGCGGCTACATAGCAGGGCAGGAAACCTTATCTGATGAAGAACTTATGGCAAAGGCACTTCTTGTAGCCAATAACAAGATAGCTGAAAGAGATAAAATAATCGAACAGAAGCAGGCAAGAATTGAACAGATGAAACCTAAAGAGATTTTTGCAGATGCAGTATCTGCAAGCCATACATCAATCCTTGTTGGAGATTTAGCGAAGTTAATATGTCAGAACGGCTATCAGATAGGGCAGAAACGATTATTTGATTGGTTGAGAGCCAATGGGTATCTGATTAAGACCGGCAGTTCTTACAATATGCCTACACAAAGGTATGTTGAACAGGGATTATTTGAAATCAAGGAAAGCAACCTTGTTAATCCGGATGGTTCTGTGAGAATTACCAAAACTACAAAGGTTACCGGTAAAGGACAGGTCTATTTTGTTAATAAGTTCTTGAAAGGAGTTAAGAATGAAACAGCCTAAAGCCTTAACAAGAGATTTGAAAATTGCCGTATCTGCCTATGGGCTTATTCCTAACCAATGGATGTTACTTAAAGATGATGGCGGAAGCTATGTAACACTTATAAGTAAAGACGGCAAAAAGCAGAAAACGATTGATAGATACGCAAGGGCAAAGAAAAGATGAATAAAAGAATAATAATTAACGTTTCCGCAGCTATGCTTATGATTATTCCTATTGCAATAGGGAAAATAAAAGCAACCAAGGCAACAACACCTGCTGAAAAGGAAACGGTTGTCTGCGAGATTGAAACAGGAAATTTTGAAACTGAAAAAGCAACAGAATATTTTACCCCAGATTACAATTTGGGAAACGAAAAAGATAAATACAGTTTCATTCCACTAAGCAAGAGTGACAGAGAAATAATAAGAAGTTCCTGTGAAAAATACAACATTGACTATGACTTAATGTTAGCTGTAGCAAAACAGGAAAGCTGTTATCAGATGTCAGCATACAATCCTATATCCGGGGATTATGGAATGTTCCAGATTAATGCTAAAACTTGGAATATGACAGCTAATGAGAATGGCTTGTATAACTACAAGTATTCCCTTAAGGATAATTCCGAGATGGCTTGTTACATTATGAGCCTTTGTATGGAAGAAGCTAATGGGGACACCCGGATTGCTTTGAATTACTACAGAACAGGAACACCTAATGCGAAGTATGAAGCAGAAAGCGATTATGCAAGCATTATTTTAGAAGAATTGGAAAAAATAAGGAGAATGAGGAATGATAATAACAGATTTTAACGAAATGCCAGTTGGGGATTTGGAGAAAATCTCACAGGGGCTGCCTATTAGTTTTGTGATTGAAGATGGCAAAATAACCAAGGCAGAAAGGAGAGAAGAATGAATAACGCAAGAATGTCCGGAACAATGACAACTTCCCCTTATTTGCTTTGGACAGCTAAAAACGGAGAAGAATTTTACACCTTTGACTTATCGGTCAAAAGAGATAGCGGTATCTACGATATGGTTCCTGTGATAATCAAAAAGGATAATCTTATTGACAGCACCGATTGCAGGATAGCCCTTAACGGAGAAATCAGAAGCAGAAATTCTGACGGGCACCTGTTAGTGTACTTTTACGCAACGGAAAGTATGAATTATTCGGGAATAGATGAAAACGTAGTTTCTCTTGAAGGTACTGTGTGCATCAAGAAAGAAATCAGAGAAACACCTTCCTCTAAAAAGAAAATTACAGATTTCTCACTTGCTGTTGGCAGGAAATATAATTGGAAATCCGACTATATCCCTTGCATAGCCTGGGAATACAGTGCGGAAATAATTAATGATGATATTGCCGTAGGCACAGGAATTGGAATTACAGGCAGATTTCAGTCAAGGGATTATATGAAGAACGGCGAAAAGAAAACAGCCTTTGAAGTATCAGTTATGAACCTTGAATGGTAGAAAGGATAGTTTATGGAATTAAAAAAAGTAGTGCTTGAAAACTTTATGTGTTACGCACACGCAGAATTTGATTTTTATGCCATTACAAAGATTATGGCTAAGAATGGCAAGGGTAAGTCAACTATTGCCACAGCTTATCTGTGGTGCTTATTCAACTGCGATTATGAGTTAAAGGATAATCCGGTTGTCAGACGAGAGGTTGACGGAAAGTCCGTTGATGATATGGATACAAGTGTTGAACTTACACTTGATGTTGACGGAAAAGAAATAACTATGAAGAAAGTGCAGAAGCGTACTTACAGCAAAGATGGCAGCAGTTATAAGGACGATAACAAGTACTTTATCAATGATGTGCCTAAGACTTTAAAGGATTTCAACACATACCTTGATGCTGATATGAATGCATTCAAGATGTGTAGTAATGTAAATGCTTTTCTTAATCAGAAGCCGGCAGAAATGAGAGAATACTTATTCGGTCTTGTGGGAGATGTTACAGACCTTGATATTGTTTCACAGAAAGCCGAATTAGCCGAGTTAGTTCCTTTACTTAATAAATATACAGTTGAGGAATTATCCGCTATGAATAAGGCTACCAAGACCAAAATTACAAAGGATTTGCCTATTCTTGACGGACAGATTAAGGAAAAGGAAAGAGATATTCAGCTTAAACAGGCTATTGAAGTATCTGACCTTGAATTACAGAAAAACAGTCTTAAAGAACAGATTGCTGATTGTGTGGCAAAGCAGACCGACAATGACAAGCTGATAGCTGAATATGACAAGGCTAGTTCGGATATTCTCAATCTTAAATTTGAGCTTAGTGATATGTCACGCAAAGCCAATGAGGATAATGTTAAGGCTAGGAGAGAGATTGAGGACAAGATTTCTGAAAAGAAAGATTATCTTATTAATATAGCTAATACTATTCAGAAGAACAATTCTGAAATATCTGGTTATCAGAATGACATTGAAAGCGGAACGAGAGAAAGAAACAGGCTTGCTGATGTTTGGAAGAAGATTAAAGAAGAAAAATTCAATGACAATACAGCAATTTGCCCTACTTGCCGCAGAGAACTGCCAGCAGAAGAAATTGAAAGCCTTAGAAGTTCATTTGAAAAGACAAAGGCTGACAGGCTGGCAAAGGTTGAAAAAGACGGATTAGAAGTTAAGGCGGATGTTGATAATGCAAGAGATATGATACCAAGGCTGGAAAAATGTAACGAAGAAAATATTGCTAATCAGCAGAAGTTGGAAGAAGAAGTTGCAGACCTTGAAAAGCAGTTATCAGAACTCCCACAGGAAATTGATGTAACAGCTACAGAAGAATACAAGGCACTTGAACAGAAGATAGCTGAAAAAGAAGAAGCTATGCACAAGGCTAATGATATTTCGGCAGTCAAGGCAGAATTAAAGTCGCAGGAAACAGCTTTAAGACAGCAGTTAGCAGAATGCGAAAGCCAGATTGCAAAGTCTGATACGGCAGCAGACGAACAGCGACTTGAAGAATTAAAGCAGACAAGGATTGATTCTGAACAGAATAAGGCTAATGCCGAGAAAATCCTTGATTTACTTGATGAATTAGACAAAGCAAAGAATGAAGCCTTGACAGAAGCTGTAAATAGTCATTTTAGGTTAGTTAAGTGGCAGTTGTTTACTTATACAAAGTCTGGTGGTTACAAGAGTTGCTGCATACCTACTGTTGACGGAAAGAGCATTTTAACAACTATGAGCAACAAGGGTAACAGGATTTTAGGCAGAGTTGATATTTGCAACTCTATTCAGAAGATTAGCGGTATATCAGTGCCTATTATTTTAGATGACTCTGAAAGCCTTAGTACGGATAATCAGAAGAAAGTTGCTGAAATGGTGGATAGTCAGCTGATTATGCTGATTGTTAATGATAGTGAGAAATTAGAGATTGTGGAGGGTGTGTAGAATGGATAAAATTGGAACATTTGGAATCTTTGAACGTATGTCGCAGAAGAGTAACAAAGAGTTAAAAGTTGCTCCACTATCAAATGTAAAATCAGCTTGTAGCGGTAAAAATGGTTGGGGAAGTGTGACAATCGCAATACCGAACAAAGTTATCACAAACTTTTTAATGAACCCAGATTTTTATGTTGGTGGATTTGTTATTTGTGATAGAAAAGAATTTGAAAAAGAAAAATCGTTGTTAGAAAGCGAGGAATAATTATGGCAGAGAATACGGCAGTTACAGAAAAGAGAGCATTTACCACTTCATTAAGTGAGTGGAGTAATACAATGACAGGCCTTATTATCAATGATTATAAGGCTGTTGGAATGGATATGGACGATTACGCAAAAGAGTGTGCTATGGAAGCTATGACAAGCATATTTAATCTTGTTAAGAGTGACCCTAAGATTAATATGGGAAATCTTGATACAAGTAATTTGAGAGGCATTGTCAAGCGTTGTGCAAGTCTTAAGTTAAATGCTAGTGCATATCCAAGAGAGTGCTATTTTCAGTTAAGAAATGTAAAGGTGGGAGTTGACCCGCAGACAAACAAGGATATATGGCAGAAACAGGTTGAAATGGGAATTGAGGGTACAGGTTATGACTCTTTGCTCGCAAACTATGGAAAAGATGTTAAACAGGTATATCCGTATTGGGTAATTAAAGAGGGCGACAAGTACATACCACCTAAGCATAAAGGACTTACAGTTACAGAGCCAGAGTGGGAAGAAAGCGGATTATCTGATAAAGCGGTAAGAGTTGTATATCCTGTTAAGCTGTTAGACGGAACAGTAACATATCTTTCTGCTGATAGAGACAGCGTTAAGGTTAATCTGTTGGCACATGTTAAGCAGAATATGATGAATGCTACTTTTGGGGTTTGCGAGGACAGATATAAGGCTACGGCAAAACAGAAGGACGAAATTAAAGCAAAAAAAGATGAAGTTCTTAACGCTCTCAGAATGTGCAAGACAGTAGATGAAATGCTTGAATGTGAGATTGCACGACCTTTTATCAGCGGTGCTTGGCTTGATACTCCTGAGAGTATGATTCAGAGAAAAATGTGCAATAACGCTACAAGAAAATATCCTAAGAATTATGACCCTATGGCACGACAGGCACAGGTTGAAATGGATGAGGTATATCAAGTTGCACAGGCTGAAATTGCTGAAAATGCTAATGCTGTTGAATTTATAGAGGATAAGCCGGATGTAGTTGACGGAACAGTTGTTGACACAGCCGACAAGCAGTTGGAGGAGCTACCGCCATTCATGCAGAGTGAGGAGGGCTGATATGAGAGTAATTTCACAGGACGGAAAATCGGATGTTCCATATGAGCGCTATTCAATAACTGTTATAAAAGATGATTATTGCGATATTTATCATGTAACTTGCGATTACAGTGAAAAGTCGCTTAGAAAACTTGCCGTATATTCCACCGAAGCAAAGGCAATTAAGGCTACAGAAATGCTTAGAAAAGTGTATGAAAATAACGTGTTTTATCATTGCACAGCCGGTTCAAAGCGTTTTGAAGAAGTACAGTGTATTTTGAGCGAGGAACAATTTCGGAAAGCTACAACAGAGTACTTTCAGTTCCCACAGGATGATGAAATCGAGGTGTGAGTATGGCAAAACACACAATGCAGGAATTATACCAATGGCAGGCATTACCGCTGAATATCAAAGTCAGAATGACAGCGGAGAGAATAAGAAACTGGGTAAACGAATTTGGCGAAGATGGAGTATATCTGTCATTTAGCGGTGGCAAGGATAGCACGGTTTTGGCACACATAATCAGAGAAGTTTGCGGATATAAAAATATCCCTTTTGTGTTCGTAGATGTTCCGACACAATATCCAGAGTTAAAGCAGTTTGCACAGACTTTTGATAACCTTGTGATTTTGAAACCTAAAATTTCATTTGCACAGGTTTGCAAACAGTATGGATTTCCGCTTTTTGGAAAAGAAATCGCAAACTGCATAGATGGTGCGAGAAGATATGTAAAATGTCTTGACAGTAATAATAACAGCAACACAATCTTGACAGACAGACAGACAGACAGACAGACAGACAGACGATTCCGTATGCTTGCTACATGGCAGACCTGCTAGGAATAGACAGGAGAGTAAACAAAGGCAATGCAGATTATCAGAGTTTGCAGATGGGAGTTATCCCTAGTGGTTCAAGATACCGCTTAGATAGGTTAAATGGCGTTTTACTCGACAATGATGGCGAAAAGTCACAATTTAATATGGAGAAATATAAATTTACCCTTGACGCGCCATTCGATATCAGCGACAAGTGCTGTGATTATCTCAAGAAAGAACCAGCACACGAGTATGAAAAGAAAACAAGAAGAAAGCCAATCTTAGCAACTATGGCTACAGAAAGTAGGGCAAGGACACAGAAATGGCTACAGGACGGCTGTAATGCTTTTAGTGTAACAAGACCGCATAGCAACCCTATGTCATTTTGGACAGAACAGGATGTATTGCTTTACATCAAAGAAAATAATCTGCCGATATGTTCTGTTTATGGCGAAGTAGTTACAGATTATGAAGCTATGGGGCAATGTGAAAATCAGATGTCATTTGCAGATTTTGGGATTTTTGATAATGAAAGACCGTTGCTGAAAACTACAGGTTGTAAAAGAACCGGCTGCGTGTTGTGCGGATTCGGATGCCACTTAGAGAAAGAAAGCAGATTTGAACTTTTGAAGCAGACGCACCCTAAATTCCATAATCTGCTATATATCTTGAAAAACAATGGTGTGACATACGCAGAAGCTATTGACTGGGTAAACGAACACGGAAATATGAATATTAAGTATTAAAGGAGTACTTAAATGAAACTTAAATGTATCGCAACAGGAAGTACAGGTAATTGCTATACCTTAACTTCCGAAAGCGGAGAAACACTTATCCTTGATTGCGGAATACCGATTAAGGAGATTAAAAAAGGCTTGAACTGGAACATTAAAAATGTTGTGGGTGTGTTATGCACCCACCGACACCTTGACCATAGCAAGTCATTAAAAGATTTTGAAACTATGGGCATTCCTGTATGTAAGCCATACAAAGACTTGCTTATGAATCAGTTTCTAGCAAATTCTTATTTTACTGTAAGAACATTTGATTTAACAACAACAGACGGAAATTGGACGCATACCAATGCAGACGGAACACCTTGCCCGATATATGGCTTTTTGATTACTCACCCGGAAATGGGGAGAATGCTTTATATAACGGATTGCGAAGTTATCAAGTGGAAGTTCAAAGACATAAATCACATTCTCTTAGGTGTGAATTATGACAAGGATTTAATCGACAGAGACACAGGCAAAGCTAATCACGTTTTCAGAGGTCACTTATCCATTGACACAGCTTGCGATTTTGTTAAGGCAAATTATTCAGATAGCTTGCAGAACGTCATAATGTGCCATCTATCAAGTGAAAATTCTGATAAAGATAGTTTTATCGAGAAGATGAAAAAAGTTGCTAGAAACGCAAACGTAGATGTTGCAGAACGTAACAAGGAATGGGTTTTAAGGAAAGGAGATGAATGTCCGTTTTGATTAGTTGGGATATAGTTACAAAGTTAATGAATTGCTTTCCTAATAGCGTTATAAATCATAACGCAGAATTTATAGCACATATTAGAAGCAATACATATTTCGGATTAAAAGATTGTGAAAATGAAACAGATGTAAAGTGCAAAATGTTGGAATGGCTATCAAGACCTGCGCACAAGGCAGAGCCATATTACACCAAACGGAGCAATGATAAATTTCACAGATTTATACTTAGCGGTGTAAATCAGTTTTTGAAAACCGATTTTACTGAGAAAGATATGGAGCAGATTTATACATATCTTGGAAATAGGTGCAACCATGCCAAAACATTGAAGTTTATTGAAAGCGGATATGATATGTCGATTTTGAAAGATGATTAAGGAAAGGAGATGAATGTCCGTTTTGAGAATAGAAAGAACGAGATATGTCGTTATGAGACGAAATCGTACTGAAATATGGTGCGGTTTATCAAGAGAGTTTCATTTTGTCAAAGTTGATGAATTGAAAGATACGGCAATTAAAACATACAGAACAGCAAAACAGGCTGAAAGCGGTTGCTCTTCTTGGGATAGAGATTTTGAAGTTGTTGAATGCAAGGAAATTATTGAAATAGGAGAGTAAAAATGAAATTATTCAAAGTACATAAAGATATTGAAATAGACAAACGATTTGGAAATGTAAGAATTACAACAATCGGCTATTCAAAGCCTATTGAAAATTCTGATAAGTGGGAACACTACACAGAAGTTAGCTGTTGGTATGATAATGATTGCGAGAATTGCCCTTGTGGTTGGGAAACCAGAAGCTATGAGGGAGAATGTGATGATTGCGGGTGCTTATTTGATAAAAATGGATATTTTAATGTTCCAGTTTGGAAATGTATGTTGCCTAAGTGGATAAAGAGATTATTTGCTAAACACAAAGAAAAAGAGTGTCCGTTTTAGAAAGGAGATTATTATATGAGCTATAGCAGTTTGATTGGAATTAAGAAAGATTACACAGGAGAGGTTATTTGTGATTTTAAAAATTCATGGCTTTTCTCGCCTGTAGTTATGGGGATTCTTCCGGATAAATATATCCCCGAGTTTATTACAACGCCCTTTGGTTTTAAGAAAAGCATTATATCAGACATGACAGGAGAAGTATATAAGCGAACGAATCACAAGGTAAATATCTGCAAGAATACGGCAGATAGAATTTGTTGGGAACTTGCAAATCAACAGATATTCTTCACGAAAGATAGGCAACTTGTTTCTGACAGTATCAGAAAATTTGTTAAACAGAATACAGATTACGATAAATCGGACGAGGATGGATTGTCAGCTCTTGAAAGAAAACATATTGTTGAAAGATTTAACGAGATTGCGGACAGCATTTTAGAACTTGACGAAAGCAAATATCCATTCTTTGTATTCAAAAATACGAGTTGTGATGATGGAGTGGAAAGATGGTTCGAGAAATATGACGATAAACGTGACGAATATGTAGAGTGTTCCGTGAAAGATAATGTAGACAATTTCTATGCCGAATTTGTAGTTATTGAAAATGGAGAGATTGTAAAATTTATTTCAAACAAAAATTTTGAATATTAAGGCAGAAAGGAGCAGTAATGGAGAGATTAACATATAGAACGGAACTAGGAGTCAGCATAGACAAGAACGAAGATTGTCCTACTTGTAGCATATGTTGGGATTGCGATATTCCACCAAGAAAATGTGTGTATATTAGCGATGCACTTAAAAAACTTGCCGATTATGAGGACTTAGAGGAACAGGGCAGACTTGTTAAATTACCTTGCAAAGTGGGAGATACAGTTTGGCAGATAATGGTTGTAGGAGTACAGGGCAAAAATATTAAATATGGTATTTTTAAGGCGATAGTCCTAAAAATATCTGTTGATTATCAAATGAATTTTCTGCTTTCCACAATTACAGAAGATGAGAAAAGATATAGAAACGAAGTAACATCTACAGCAATTGGAGATACTATGTTTTTTACAAAATCCGAAGCCGAGGCGAAACTGAAAGAATTGAGAGGTGCTGAATGAATCGGAAATGTTATGGTGTCTGGAATACCAATAAGAAAGAATTTCAATTTAGTATTTGCGAACCGAGCAAAACAAAAGCAAGAAAGAAATTATTTGAAAAGATTGGGAAAGATGCCTATAAGTATAGATTTCAAATCAAAGAATTGAAGCTAGGCAATCCAAAGGCTGAAAAGTTGCTTACTATAGAAATTGGAGGTAATAACAATGACTAATGCAGATATAATTAGAAGCATGCGTGATGAAGAGTTGGCAGTATCTATTATGTGTCCGGCAGAGTATGATTTAGGTTTTAACAAAGAGTGCAAATGTAATGGCGAGATGAAAAGAAATTGTTATAAATGCACATTAAAGTGGCTTCAATCAGAAGCAGAATAGGAGAGAATATGAGCAATAGTTATTGTAATTACGAAGATGACGAGAATATTATCTGCCCATATTGTGGCAAAGAATATACACCATCTTATGAAAGTACATATATAGGCGATGATTGTGTTGATTGCTATACCGAAGATACCAACACATACACTTGCGATAAATGTGGCAAGAAATTCACAATGCGTGGTTATCAAGCCGGGTGGAAGTATCACACTGAAACGATTTGCGGAGAAGCAACAGAGGAAGAAATAGAGGATTTGAAAGGGTAGGAGAGAGAATATGGAAGATAGATATTTATTCAAAGCAAAGCGAATTGATAATGGAGAATGGGTGGTTGGTTATTTATACAGACTTTCAGAAAATAATCCTCCATTTATAATGTTGCGTAAATATGGAGAGAGCTATGAAGTGGATGAAAATACAATCTGCCAATGCACAGGCTTGAAAGACAAGAACGGCAAGCTGATTTGGGAGAATGATATTATTGAATGCAAAGACGGAAAACGCAATTTTCAAACGCAAATTGAATGGGATGCTTATTGTGCTGGATTTATATTTCAAGACACAGAAACATCTGCGGTTGGACTTGATGCAATAACAGCAAACGGATTGTATTCAGAAAGCAAGGTTATCGGAAACATATTTGACAATAAAGATTTATTAGAAAGTGAGGAATAATATATGAAGAAATCAACAGCAGAAACAATAGCATATGCCATTAGAAAAGAGTGTCAAAGAATATCGTTGTACGACTGGTGCGACGATTGGGATATTACAATAGATGAATTTGACGAATTTTTGGCACTTGCAGTAGGCAATGCGGAAGTAGAAGAAAGCGAGGAAAAGTAATGAATCGTATAATTTTATGTGGGAGACTGACTAGAGACCCAGAGATTAGATATTCACAGACAGCAAATGGAAGTATGGCGGTAGCAAGGTATGCATTAGCTGTTGACAGAGATTTTAAGAAAGAGGGCGAACAGACAGCAGACTTTATTAACTGTATAGCATTTGGCAAGAATGGAGAGTTTGCAGAGAAATATCTGCACCAGGGAACTAAGATTATCGTTGAGGGCAGATGGCAGACAGGCAGCTACACTAATAAGGACGGGCAGAAAGTCTACACTAATGATTGCGTTGTAGAAAGACACGAATTTTGTGAGAGCAAGAATGGTACCAACGAGAACAGACCATTTAGACCTGAACCAGGTGCTGCAGGAGATGGCTTTATGAGTATTCCGGACGGCATTGAGGACGAGGGATTGCCATTTTAAAAATGAGAGGTGGTGTTTTTATTGAACGCCGAGGGCTGGATTAAGCTACACAGGAAATTGCTTGATAATCCTGTCACAATGAAAGACACAGACCATTTAGCCGTATGGGTATACCTGTTACTCAATGCTTCGCATAATGAACATCCTGCCTTATTTAAAGGTGAGAAGATAATATTAAAACCGGGACAGCTTATCACAGGGAGAAAATCAATCGCTTTAGCACTTCACATTGATGAAAGTAAAGTTGAACGAATTTTAAAATCCTTAAAAAGTGAACAACAAATTGAACAACAAACGAGTAGCAAAAATCGGCTTATTTCCATAACAAATTGGGAATTTTATCAGCAAAGTGAACAACAAAGTGAACAACAAGTGAACAACAAACGAACAACAAGTGAACAACAAGTGAACACAAACAAGAATATAAAGAATGATAAGAATGAAAGAAAAGATATATGTCAAAATATCCTTGATTTGTTTAACAGGATTTGTTGTTCATTTGGGGGAGTGAAAAATATCACAAAAAACAGAGCGGAAATAATAGGCAGCAGCCTAAAGGCATATTCGCTTGATGATTTTAAAAAAGTTTTTGAAAAGGCAGAACAGTCTGATTTCCTTAAAGGAAACAATAGCAGAAATTGGTCGGCTAGCTTTGATTGGCTGATTAAGGAAGATAATATGGCTAAAGTCCTTGAGGGCAAATATGACAGCAAGCAGAACAAACAGTCAAATAAGTTTTGTGACTTTCCGCAGCGACAGTACGATTTCAGCAATGATAAAGAGCTGATAATAAAAAATTGTTAAAGGAGTGATAAAGAATGGAATTAGAAGAAATACTCAAAAATTTGGAACTAAGTGGTGGAATTGTAATTACCGGCATTTCAAGAAGAGTTACAAACTTCTTAGCAGCTCTTAATGAAGCCACAGAAACCCTTAGAGGATTAATGCGGACGGATGTGCTGGATGCAAATACGAGGATGTTCCACCACATTGTACGCCGTGCGACAAATGTAAGAGAAAATGCCCTGATTTTTGGGAAAGTGAGGAATAGTGAAGCAATTAAAGAGTTTCAGCAAAATATTGATATGCCATTTGGAAGTAACATATCAAGAGAAGCGTCTGAACTTGCAGTATGGGCACTTGAAAAGCAGATACCAAAGAAACCGATATTTGATTACAACCTTAGTGATACGCTTTCAAAATTTCATTGTGAATGCGGAAAAACAATTAAGGTTAATCACGATGCAGGAATAATGGATGACAACGATGCACCAAATTACTGTAGCAGATGTGGCTGTAGATTAGATTGGAGTGATGAAGAATGAGGTTAAAATACGACAAAACAACAAGGGCTTGGTTTAATAGTCATATATGTCAACAGACAACAGTTTGCCGGTGTGAAAAGTGTGGATTATTTTATAAGCCAAGTTTAGGACATAAATGCAAAGCAAAGGAGTGATGAAGAATGAGACTAATTGACGCAGATAAAGTAATAGAATGCCTTGAAAAAATTATAAAAGATAATTCTTATTTTGTTGACGCAAGGTACATTAGAGGCGTGCAGGAAGTGATAAAAGAGCAACCGACAGCTTATGATATAGATAAGATTGTGGAAACCTTGAAAGAATTAAGAGACAGATTTGATGAAAAAGACTTTGCAATTCGTGGGGTCATAGAAAAGACGATTGAGATAGCAAAGGCAGGCAATGATACCAAAAATAATCTTAGAAGAGAAGCATATCTTAAGGCTTTAGAGGATTATCACGATTCCGTGCAGGACAGGTGTATAAAATGGGCGTCAACATTTGGTCGACGTGAACGGCAACTCATCCCCTGCTTAATAAAAGAGAGCAATGCAATTTTTCAGATGCTAAAGGTAGGTGCTAGCGAGATTGAATAATTATCAAAACATAGCAAGAGCCAAGGCGATAGAGAAAAAGAGTTATATAGGACAGAAAATAGGAAAACTTTATATTATTGACAGAGCAGATGATATTGTATATCCAAGTGGGCAGAGAGCGATTGCTTATAATTGCTTGTGTGATTGTGGGAATAAAGCAATAGTAAGAAAATCACAGATTGTCAATGGAAATACAAAATCTTGTGGCTGCATTCAAAAAGAAATAATCGGCTCACTGAACAGAACTCATGGACTTTCAAATAAGTGCGGCAGGTTATACCCATTATGGAAAAGTATTAAATATCGTTGCTATTGCAAAACCTCTCGTGATTATAAGAATTATGGCGGTAGAGGAATAGTGATGTGTGATGAGTGGAAAGATGATTTCCAATCTTTTTATGAGTGGGCGATTGGCAATGGTTACAAAGAAGACAAGACAGATAAAGGCATAAATATATTAACTATAGATAGAATAGATGTTAATGGAAATTATTGTCCTGAAAATTGCAGATTTGTTCCTAACGAGGTGCAAGCTAAAAATAAGAGGAATAGCATTTTAGAAAAAGATAGATATAGAATCTGTCCTGTTTGTGGAAAAAAGTATAGAGTTTCAAAAAGGAACGGAGCAAAAACTTGTAGTTATGAATGTGGTTTTAAGTTAAGAAGCAAAACGCACCCGAATACAAAGGATTACACGAAAATCTGTCCTATATGTGGAAAAAGGTTTAATGCCAAAAGAGGAGGGCATTTTAAAAATGCTGTGTATTGTAGTCGAAAATGCAAGGATTTATCGTGTTCTCCGATTTGGGAATATAACGGAGAATCTCACAGAGCTATTGAGTGGGCTGAAATAGTAGGTATAAATACACATTGTTTATTGCATAGAAAGGATTTAGGTTGGACTATTGAAGAGATATTAACAACGCCATTAGGAGGTAAGAGAAATGCCAAGTGTAAATTATAAACAATTATATGCCATAAAAAGTAAGAACAGAGAACGCATATTAAACGCTTGCCCTGATATGGAGCACAAGAGTGGCATTTATTTCTATACTAGAACCGATGAAAATGGAATATCGTACTTTTATATCGGGCAGAGTGTTGATTGCTTGGAAAGAAATATTTCTCATTTATCCGGGTATCAGCACATAGATTTATCAATCAAGAAAAGGGGATTTTGCAGTGAGGAAAATCCCTATGGTTGGAAACTTAATTTTATTCATTATCCAGCAAATGAGCTTGACAAGTGGGAGCAGTATTGGATTTTGAAGTACACTCAAAAAGGTTATCAGTGCAGATATAATAAGACAGCTGGCGGTCAAGGAGAGGGCAAGGAAAAGATAAATGAGTTTAAGCCCTCTAAAGGCTATAGAGACGGCATACAGCAGGGCAAAAAGGTGTTAGCAAGGGAATTATCCTCTATCGCTGAAAAGCACCTTAAAATCGAATTGAGAGAGGATAAAGCTAATAACAAAGTATCGCAGAAACAGTATGAGAAGTTTATGGATTTATTGAAAGTGGGTGAAAGCGAATGACGAGTGTAGAAGAATATTTATCTAAAGCAAATGATGAGTATAAAAAGAGCGAAGAATATAGAGAACTTTCCAATAAATGCTTTAATAATTACGCAGAACTCATGGCAATATACAGAATAGAAAGTGTGAACAGAGTTCTTGACTTTATAAGAGATGAATATAGGGTAGGAAGAATTTGCGACCTTGAAGTATTATTATGCTATTGCCAAAACAAACTGAATGGAAATATTGACGGAACAGAATTAGACCTTGACGGACATTTAAGAGGTGTTCCTTTTTTGAAAGCGGGGGAAAGTAATGCTAATACCAACAGTTAAAGCTAAAGAGTTTGAAAAATTCGGATTTAAGAAGTGCAAGGGCAAATATGGTAAGCAGGGCTGTTACTATTTGTGCGTTGCTAGAGGGTGCAAAATGCTTTTTGTGAGTAATGTGTATTTTGGCGTTAATGATTGGAGAGATAATGACCCAAGAATCCACAAAGACGCAAATTGCAGGTACAGAGACAACAGGACATATCTTGATATTATTTATGAGCTAATCAAGGCAGATATGCTTGTAAGCGATTGTGTGAAAGTAGGTGATTCAGAATGAAAAGGAATGATTGCATAGAGGTATTAGACCACTTAAAAGAAAAGCTGAAAGAAAAAGATATAATTGCTGTACAGGATAGTGAAGATGATTATAAATGTCCTGTATGCGGTCAGATTTTTACAGGAGAAGATATTATCAAATACTCTTACAAGTGGTGCTATAACTGCGGTCAGAGAGTAGATTTTACTCTTCCGAGAAACAGATTTAACTAACTAAAAATCAAAGGAAGGAATAGGTTGTCGCGACATAAAACCGAGGTTTCCTTTTGGTAAGAGAAAATGAAAGAAATATGGAAAGACATACCAAACTGCATTGGATATGAAGCCTCCAATATTGGTAATGTTCGCTCTAAAGATAAACGGATATGGAACGGGGAAGGATACTATATAAAGCACGGCAGAGTACTTAAGCAATCAACTAGCAAAAAGGGGTACCATGTTATCACTCATATTCAAGCATTGCCAACGCAACAAGTACATAGATTAGTTGCAATGGCTTTTATTGAAAATCCTTTTGATAAGCCACAAGTGAATCATATCAATGGCATTAAAACCGACAATAGGATTGAAAATCTTGAATGGTGCAATAATTCAGAAAACCAATTACACGCATACAGGACCGGATTACAAGACAGAAAAAAGTACCATGCCGGTAGACCTTGCAGAGCAGTATTAAAAATTGATTTGAACACAAAAGAAATTATTTCTGAATATAGTTCAATATCAGAAGCAACAAGAGAAAATAATATGAAAACTAGCTCAAATATCAGAGCAGTGTGTAAAGGATTAAGAAACCATGCCGGTGGATATGGTTGGAAATACAGAGAGGAAGTGATGAAATGCAGCAGATAACATTATTTGACATAATTAGAGAACCTATCAAGGTTACAAAGCCAATTCGTCTTATAGAGTTATTTGCTGGCTGACCGGCTACGGCAGTCAGGCAATGGCACTAAAGAGAATAGGTGCTAAATTTGAGCATTACAGAGTTGTGGAGTTTGATAAGTACGCTATTGCAAGCTATAACGCAGTACATGGTACAGTTTTTCCTACAATGGATATAACAAAAGTCCATGCAGAAGATTTGAGTATCTGTGACACAAATACATTCACTTACTTACTTACTTACTTACTCATTCCCTTGTACGGATTTATCAGTTGCCGGAAAACAAGCCGGAATGTCTAAGGGTAGTGGTACAAGAAGCGGTCTACTGTGGGAAGTTGAGAGAATACTAACAGAAATCAGAGATAGTAACGGAGAATTACCACAGATTTTATTCATGGAGAATGTGCCACAAGTACATAGCCAGGATAATATGCCTGATTTTAGGAAGTGGCTAGATTTCCTTGAAAGCTTAGGTTACACAAATTACTACCAAGACTTGAATGCTAAAAATTATGGTGTAGCACAAAATCGTGAAAGATGTTTTATGTTTTCATTCCTGGGTGAGTACAATTATCATTTTCCGCAGCCTATACCACTCAAAAAGAAGCTGAAAGACTATCTTGAGGATAATGTAGATGAAAAGTATTACATCAACAATGAAAAGGCTGACAAGCTGATAAAACAGCTTATTGACAATGGTACATTACCACAACACAATCTTGACAGACAGACAGACAGACAGACTTGCGTTGACGGAACAATCAATAAGCCAAAACAGAGAGAAGTTGCAAACTGTATCAAGGCAAGATATGACTGTGGAATATCAAACTTGCGGTCAGATGGAAACTTGGTTGTTAAAGGATATGGGAGAGACGGCAGGCAAACCGATTGATGTAGCTGTAACTCTTAGGGCAAGAGATTATAAAGGCCTTGATAACTATGGAAGTAATGGAGTGATTGAAGTAATGGCAGATGTAAATGTAATAGGCTCTCTTGAAGCAAAATTTGAGAGCACCAGCAGAATTTATGATGTGGGGGGGTGCAGTCCAACATTGAGTACAATGCAAGGTGGTAATCAAGAGCCAAAAATACTTGAAGCAAAGCAGTTAGGATTTATGGATAATGGCACAGGCAAACATCAATCAAACACAGTATATGATGAAAATGCACTTTGCCCTAATATCACAACAGTTGAGGGCGGTGGTACGCAACAGATTAAGGTGTGTGAAAGTCAGATAGTTGCTATGCGTGGCAGAAATCCTGATAATCCGTCAGATAGAACTGTAGGAAGTCCGACAGAACAGAGATTAGAGGTAAATATGCAAGGTACAAGTAATTGCTTAACGAGTGTGCAGAAAGATAACATGGTTCTTGAAAAACAAGGCATATCCACTAAAGGCAAACAGAATGACATTGCAAGTACAATTTTGAGTGGTTACGAACGCAGTAATATGACCGGGTTTAATGCAGATAATGCCGTTATTGAAAAAGTCGGTCAAATATCAAGCAATGGTTCCCAATGCAGCACAGTTATTTCTGATAACGGCATATCTGCTAATCTTGTAGCTGGCACACACGGATATGCGAATAGCCATATTGCCACACAATATCGTATCAGAAAGCTAACACCGAGAGAGTGCGGACGGCTGATGGGTGTATCTGATGAAGATATTGACAAAATGGCAGCAGTCAACAGTAATACGCAACTATATCGTCAATTCGGAAATTCAATAGTTGTGCAAGTCATGTGTGCTATGTTTAAAAATTTGAATATCAAGCAAGGAGATACAGTATGAAAGACGAAACAAAGCAGGAAATACAGTAGCAAAATAAGAAAGGAAACGCCAATATGAGTAGTTCAAAAGAAGAAATAGCAAGACGAGAGGGAATGTCCTATGCGTTCAGATACGCAAAAGAACACGGACTTGACGGACTTGAAAAAGAGCTGAAATACCGAGGGGCATACGAAATACCCCCTCAAAATATCAAATAATGATTTGCAGAAATTCACAGACAATGCCAAAAATATGATGTTAGACACAGTTCTGATACTTGCCAGTATGACATTGCACGATGAATTTGGTTTTGGCAGGGAGAGATTGCAGAGGTTTATTAAGAGATTCAATTTCAAGGCAGAGTGTATCGGAGAGGGATATACGAATTGGAAAGAGCAGATTGACATTCTTAAGGATGAATGTGGACTTGAATATCAGATAAGGATGAATGATAAAAACGTTAGAATGGAGAAGTGGAAATGATAAAGTCTGAAAGTGATTGCCTGAATTGCGGATTGCCGTGTAAGTATGAATTATGTCCACATTATAGAATTAGACGTCTGTATTGTGACAAATGTAAAGACGAGGTGGATAAGTTGTATAAATACGGCGAAAAAGAATTATGTGAGGATTGTTTGACTAAGGAATTTGAAGTTGTTGAATTAGAGGAGAACTAAGTATGAAACTTAAAGAAGCTATTTTGGGTTATTCCGGGGAGTGGGTGTATGTGGGGGCAGCGAGCGGATATGTCTATATCGGCAGGCGTGAGGAAGCCTTAAAAGGTTTAGAAAAGGAATCCATTGATAGATATTGCAATTTGTCAATTAACACTATTCCAAAATACGAGGCAAAATTGGAGTGGATTGCAAAAAGATGTAAAGTCTTAAAAGAAAAGGCTGAAATTGACATAGCCTTTGAAAAAATGCGTAGGCAAGCCGAAGAATACAGAAAAAACCTTTTAGTGCATTTAACAGAAGCGAAAAAATACAAGGATAATTACGTTGAATTTAGCGAGAGGGAAGTTGTTGAGGAATACAATCAAGACGCACTTAGACCTTTTGGCAGAGTTTTTATTATTAAGGGTAACGAGAGAGGAAATTGGTTTTATGGAGAGGGCAAGAAATGAATAAAAATTATCTCAACAACGTAAGGCTAAGAGAAAGAAGATTATCCGCCCACCAATGTTTAGCATGCGGTAAACAGCTAGAAGAAGATTATACTTCTGTATACTGTGAAACGTGCCGTGAAAAGCGGAATAAAAATGCAAGAGAAGAAAGAGAATGGTACCAAAGTCATAAAATATGTCCAAGGTGTCGCAAAGTCGAAATAGGTTCAAGTGAAAGTTGCTGTCCGGAATGCAGAGCCAAGTTATGTGCAAACGTAATGAAGAACAGAAAACGTGAGCAATATAACGAAGAACACGCTGTTTGGAGTAAAAAAGCCTATGCAAATTGTGTTGAAAACGGTATTTGCACACGATGTCGCAAAAGAAAAGCTGACAGCGGCTACAGAACGTGTGGAATTTGCCGTGAAAAAGACAGAGTGACTAGGCAGGTAAGGAATAATACACAATTCAACCGAGAAATGAAAGAAAAACAAGGTTTATGTTGCTTCTGCAATGAAAAAGCCTTGCCTGGATATAAGGTGTGCCAATTCCACTACGATATGTGCATTGACAAGTTGAAGGACCCTAAATGTATTGCCGGTAGAAAAAAATAAGGCCAAGGAGCATAAAATTTTGAAAACAAGAGAATGTATAACGTGTAAACACTTTTTAATCTGCAGCGGCAAGGAAAATGACAAACCTTGCGTTAAGTACGAAGCAAGAAATAAAGAGAATAAAGAGAAAGAATAGGAGAGAATGGCTTATGAAGTTATCAGAACTGACTAAGCCGGAACTTGAAAAAATCAAAGAAAATGCCAATTTTACTGATGAGGAATTGAGAATTTTTAAACTTTTGTCGCAGGATAAAAGCATAACTGATATTGCGGTGCGTATGTCCGCAAGCAACAGGACAATAAACAGGAAAATCAGTAAAATCAAGCAAAAGATTAGTAAGTTGGAGGTTTTAAATGATTAAAGTTACCCAAAACGGAGTAGATGTGAATATAGAAAATATAACTATTCCGGACAGCTTACAAAAGATAATTGCCGAAGTGATTGACAACAAATAAATATGTGTTAAAATGTGCCGTATAACGTGATAAATGCGGCACATTTTACATAAAGGAGGATTGACAATGGAATGTGTTGCGTATATGAGGGTATCAACGGAAAAACAGGCTGTTGAGGGTAATGGACTTGATAGCCAAAAAAGAGATATTGAAAACTATTGCAGGAAAAATGAGCTTGTAATAACAGACTGGTATATTGATGATGGCTATACCGGTGCCAATATGGATAGACCGGGATTGCAAAGGCTTGTAAACGATTGCAGCCGGAAAAGAGTAAGCTGTGTTGTAGCCTTTAAACTTGACCGATTGTCGAGGAATATGATTGATGGGATATACCTTATTGAGAAAGTATTTCAAAAGTGCAATGTAGTGTTCAAATGCGTTCACGATAGTGTGAATTATGATAGTCCTATGGAGCAGGCTTACACGCAGATGATGGCTGTATTCGCACAGCTTGATAAAAATACTATGATGTTGCGTATGCGTGGTGGTATGCTTGAAAGAATAAAACAAGGTTATTGGATGGGCGGTGGCAATTTACCTTATTGCTATTCCTACAGTAAGGAACAGGGCATATTAATGCCTATCCCGGAACGTGCGGAACAGGCAAGAAAGGCACTTGAATTATTCATATCCGGATATTCAGATGTGAAAATTAAAGAAATTTGCGGTTTTAAGTCTGAACTTGTCACAAGGAATATTTTAACTGGTATAGTTAATATAGGAATGATACCCTATAAGGGCAAGATATACCAAGGCAAGCACGAACCGATTTTTGACAAAGGCAGATTTAACCTTGCACAAGAGTTGAGAAAAACTAGGGCAAAATCCAGAGCAACCTGTCAAACTGAACCTAATTTGCTGACCGGATTGTGTTATTGTGGTGTTTGCGGATGTGCTATGCGTTACCAAAAATGGACAAATGGCGAACATAAGATATACTGTATGTCCCGAAACAAGTCTATGAGTTATTTACCTAATTACAATGCAAATTGTAATAATTCACTTGAATGGGCTGATGACATAGAAAAACAGGCGGAAAAGGAAATCCTTAAAATATCATTGAATTTGTCATCGTATAAGCCAAAGGAAAAGGCGACAAAACTTGAAATTATGCAATCACAGCTCGATAAAGAACAGACTAAGTTAAAAAGATTATATAACCTGTATGCCGACGGAAACGATACAGTTTTGGAAATGATTAAGGAATCAGAATCACTGGTTAAAACAATGAAAGCTAATGTTCTATCAGAAAGCAAAAGCACAGCCAACACGCAGAAAAAAGAATTTGTTTACGAGAACATAA
>UMAM01030900.1_pt1 | contig 46435 bp, 31 predicted proteins | sample 1963711 | NCBI WGS metagenome assembly UMAM01 (sample SAMEA4835916, study PRJEB28245) | human gut metagenome | biome: gut microbiome; material: fecal sample | place: Denmark | collected 2008
TTATTCGACTTAAAATAAAATTGTTAATTGTACTAATGGCTGTTATAATGTTATTGAAAAATAGTAATTTTTTGAGGAAGATAAATATGGAAATTAATATTATTGGTAGCGGTTCAATTGGAGCTACAGATATGAGTGCATCTACTTTAATTGATAAAAAAATACTAATAGATGTACCAAATGGGATAGTGAAACATATAAAAAAATTAGGTTATAATACTGGAGAAATAGAAAGTATTTTAATTACACATTTACATGGAGATCATTTTTTTGATATACCATTTTTTATGTTCGATAGATATTTTCAGAAAAATGATAATTTAGTATGTATATATTGTCCAAAAGGAACAAAAGAAAAAGTAAAATTACTATTTGATATAGGATTTCCAGGTGATTTTGATAGAATAAACCATACTATAAATGTAAAATTTGTTGAATTTGATGGAGAAAGTAAAATTGAAGGAAAAGATTTTGTGGCATATTCTAAATATGTAGAACATGGAAATTTTGAACCAGCATATGGATATATAATCACTTTAAATAATAAAAAAATAGGATTTTCTGGAGATAGTAAATTCTGTAATGCTATTGAAAATATCGTAGAAGAAACAGATATATCAATTCTAGATATGTCGCATGCACAAAATGTATCACCTGCACATATGGGAATCGAGGATATAAAATATTTGTGTAATAAATACAAAAATAAAACTATAATTTCAACACATATGCATGAATATACTAAAGGACAAGCTTTACGTTTAAATATAAAAAATTTTATTGTAGGAAAAGATAATTTAAAAATTTCTATTTAGTTAATAATTGGTGACAACTTACCAATCTGTTAATTAACTAACGGAAAAAACATTAGGATAAAACCTAATGTTTTTTTGTTATCTTGCTCCTCTTGTTCTAGCAGCACCTTTTTCTTTTTCATCATCTGCTTTTTCTTGGCTGTTTTTTAATTTTTCTTCATGTGCTTTTACTACTTTTGAAGTATCTACTTTTCTTTTATATGAATCTAGTCCACCGAAATTTACAGTTTTCCCTGCTGAAACCTCTACATAATCTTTATTATCATCTAAAGTAGTCGCCTCTACTTTAGCTACTCCAGCTTTTACATCTGGTGTAACAGCTTCTTCTTGCATTTCGTCTTCGTCTGTACCACCTAATTCTTTAAAGAAGTCTGCCATACTTCCAAAAACAGTCTCTTTTATAATTCCAAATATATTTCTTTTATTACTTATAACTTTACTTTTCATAATTAATTATCCTAGCTATACTAAGATTTTCACCTCTCTTTTTATTTTATCTCCATAGATATATATATTATAGCAAAAAAACGCCTTAAAGTCAATCTTTTTAAGGCGTTTACATAATCTTTTTGTTGCTTGTGCATTTAACTTTTTATTTATTTTAGCTCATATAATCTTTTAATTTTTTACTTCTACTTGGATGTCTTAGCTTTCTTAAAGCTTTTGCTTCTATTTGTCTAATTCTTTCACGAGTTACCTTAAATTCTTTTCCTACTTCTTCCAAAGTACGAGCCTTTCCATCTTCCAAGCCAAATCTTAGTTTTAATACTTTAGCTTCTCTCGGTGTTAATGTACTCATAACTTCTTCTAATTGCTCTTTTAGCAATGTATATGCTGCAGAATCTTGTGGTTCTGGAGAATCTTCGTCTTTTATAAAATCACCCAAATGGCTATCATCTTCTTCACCAATTGGTGTCTCTAAAGAAACTGGGTCTTGAGCAATCTTTTGAATTTCCATAACCTTTTCAACTGGCATTTCCATCTCTTCTGCAATTTCTTCTTGCGTTGGCTCTCTACCTAACTGTTGTAATAAATGTCTAGAAGTACGAATTAATTTATTAATTGTTTCTACCATGTGTACTGGAATTCTTATAGTTCTAGCTTGATCTGCTATTGCTCTTGTAATAGCTTGTCTTATCCACCATGTTGCATAAGTACTAAATTTAAAACCTTTAGTATAATCAAACTTCTCAACTGCTTTTATAAGACCCATGTTACCTTCTTGTATTAAATCTAAGAATAGCATTCCTCTTCCAACATATTTTTTAGCAATACTTACAACTAATCTTAAGTTTGACTCTGCTAATTTTTGTTTAGCCTCTTCATCTCCCTCTAAAACTTTTTTTGCTAAGTCTAATTCTTCTTCATATGTAAGAAGTGGTATCTTACCTATTTCTCTTAAATACATTCTAACTGGGTCATCAATATTACTACTCTCGTAACCAGCGACATCAATTTCATCTAATTTTAAATCTTCTACTTCTTGTAAATCTTCTTCGTCAGGACCTTCTTCGTCTAAATCGTCATCTTTACCAATATCAACACCCATCTTTTCCAAAGCATCAAATACTCTTTCCATCTGTTCTGTTGATAAATCGTCTAACTCAGCTGCTAAATCCCCATAAGTTATTTTTTTATTCTTCTTTGCAAAATCTAATATTCTTTTTACCTTTTTTTCTGTTTCTGCTCTTTCGATTTCTTGAGCATCATTTTTTTCTGTTATTTCTTCTTGTCCTTCTATCTTTTTCATTATAACCTCCTAGTTATTTCGCAAGTTTAATAATTATGTCATTTAATTCTCTTTCAAGTGCTAACTTACTTTCATTATCAAGTTCAGAATCTTCTAAAGATTTTAATATTTCATCTCGTTTTTCTTTTAAGTTTTCTCTTTCATATGTATTTAAAATATCATCTATTCCTTTGTCTATATCTGTAATACCATAATCTTTTGCCATAATTTCTGTTATGTGATTTATAATATCTTCATCCTCGAACAAACTTAAAACATCATATATTTCTGTTATACCCTTTTCATATTCTGCATAAACTCTTTCTAAAATCTTTTTATTTTTTTCATACTTAAAATCTTCAGGCTTTATCTTGTTTTTTATTTTAGAATATACATTTGCATTAGACATAAGCAACATTGCAATTATTGTATTTTCCCTTTTTAATCTTGCCTCACTAATTTTAGTATCTTCTTTTTTTACTATGTTATACTGAGTATTTCTTTTTTCTAGAATTTTAGAACTAGCATTTTTAGGATATAATATTTTTTTAATTTCCGAATATAATGCTTCTTTAGAAATATCATAATCTTTTGAAATTTTTTCTATATATATTTCTTGTTCCATACTGTTTTCGACTCTTGCTAATATTTTTGCAACTTCATTTAAGAATTTTATTTTGTCCGCAGTATTTTCAAGATTTAATGTTCTTTTTAAAACTCTAACTTTAAACTCTACTAAAGATATTGCATCATCAATACATTTTTTTAGTCTTTCTGGCCCATATTTTGTAACATATTCATCTGGGTCTTTTGCTCCAGAAATTTGTAAAACTCTAACATCACAGCCTAAATTTCTTAATATATCTAGTCCTCTTACTATAGCTTCTTGCCCAGCACCATCAGCATCATAACCTAATATAATTTGCTCCGAACTTCGTCTTAAGAGCCTTCCTTGTGCCTCTGTCATTGCTGTACCTAAAGAAGCTACTACATTTGTTATACCTCTTTGATGTAATGATATAACATCCATATATCCTTCTACTATTAAGATTTTTTTTGTATCATGTTTTTTTGCATTATATAGACCAAATAAATGTCTACCTTTACTATATACTAAATTTTCTGGTGAATTTATATACTTAGGTTTAGAATCATCTAAAACTCTACCACCAAAAGCTATAATTCTTCCCCTTACATCTTGTATAGGAAACATTAATCTGTGCCTAAATCTGTCTATAAATTGACCTCGGTCATTTTTGTTTACCAAGTCTGAAGCTAATATTGCTTCAGCAGAAAAGCCTTTGCTTTTTAGGAAATTATATAATTCATTAAAATTACCTGAATAACCAATTAAGAACTCTTTTAATGTTGCATTATTTAATTTTCTTTTTTTAACATATTCTTGCGCAGGTTTAGCTGTTGGCTTGTACAAATTCTCATGATAAAAATATGCTGCTTCTTTATTTATTTGATATATTTTGTCTTTTAATTCTTGAGTTTTATTATCGCCAATACTTTCTAATTTTGGTAATGTTATATTCGCTCTTTCTGCAAGTAATTCTATACTTTCTCTATAATTAATCCCTTCTATCTTACTTATAAAGTGAATTACATTGCCTCCAACACCACAACCAAAACAATGAAATATTTGCTTATCTGGAGAAACTGCAAAAGAAGGTGATTTCTCGTTATGAAATGGACATAATCCAAAATAATTTCTTCCACTTCTTTTTAAATGTACATATTGTGATACAACGTCTACAATATCATTATTGTTTTTTATTTCATCTATAAGTTCATCACTATATCGTATCATTTTCCTACCTTTCTTTTACAAAGAACTTTGCTATCTACTTTTTCCTTATTTTGTAAATGTTTTTATCGTTTTTTCGCATTATGGCGCAAAATCCCCCTATAAATTAATATTCGACAACTTAACAATAAATCCTTCTTTTATGTATACAAAACTATATTTTTAGAAGGAAATTTTTGCAAAAAATTAACTCCTGTTATCTTTAAATTAGCTTTTCCTAATTTTTACAAGAGTTATCTTTTGATTAAAATATAATTGGTGTGTTTACATTTATCATCTAAATACACCAATTACATTTTTCATTGTTGCTATACAGACAATAAAAGAAAGAAATTAAAATTTCTTTCTTCTTAAGTATTAATCATTAGATGCTTTTTTATTTATATCATCTGAATTAAATGGTATGAATTTGCTTACAATGTCACTGCTTATATCTGATGCAGAAATATTTGAATCTACTTTATATTCTTCATATGATGTTGAAATTTTACTATCAACCATTTGCTCTATTTCGTCTTGTGTAGCATGTTCTGTTAAAACAAGTTCGCTTACTAAAATTTGTTTTGCGTTATTTAGCATTTTCTTTTCGCCTGTAGATAAACCTTTTTCTTTTTGTTTAAAGCTTAAGTTTCTAACAACGTCCGCAACTTTATATATGTCTCCACTTTTCATTTTATCCATATTATCTCTATAACGCTTGTTCCAGTTCATAGACATTTCTGTTTCGTCTGACTCTAAAACTCTGAAGACTTTTTCGGCACTGCTCTTATCTATTATGCTTCTTACCCCTATTTCTTCAGCTTTAGCTGTTGGCACCATTACTTTAACTTCACCTGGCATCTTTAGTATATAGTACGCTTGCTTCTCCCCTAAGATATCCTTTTCTTCTATTGCATCTATTACTCCTGCCCCATGCATAGGGTAAACAATTTTATCGCCTACATTAAACATGCAAGTCACTCCTTTCAATGTCTATTCAATTATCAACACTCTTATTATACTACAAAAATTACCAAAAGTCAAAACTTTTGGTAATGATTTTTTAGCCTTAAAATCGCCAAACCCGCTAGTAATTCAGCATTTTAAGGCTTATATATTTTTTGTTGTGTTTTTGGGGTATCTACTACTTATTCGAATTCCTATTTCTTATCTGTAGAACCAAATCCTCCTACTCTTGTTCCTTCTGCTACATCATCATCTGTTGTTAAAAATTTTTGGAATATAACTTGCCCAATTACATCTCCTTTTTTTACCTCGATATCATGGTCTTGGAAATTAAAATATTGAAAATAAAAATGTCCATCATTAGATTCATTTCCATAATAATCTGCATCTATTATACCTATACTATTTGCCATTACAAATCCTTTTTTAGGCCCGCTACTTCTATTGGCTAACATATACCATTCATCATCTTGGCAATATGCTTTTAACCCTGTTGGAATTAAAGTTGGTTTTATTCCTGGTTTGTATGCAGGTATAACAACATCTTCTGCTGCTTCTACATCATATGCAGCCGCATGTTTTGTTTTTCTTACTGGAATATGTATGTCCTTATCTTCCCATCCTTTTGCTATTTCGAATCCTCTTAATCTTTTTGCCATATTAATCTCTCCTTTATTATTCCTTTACTTTTCATATTTTATATTAATATTTTTATTTGTCAATACTCTAATTTCTTGCATATTATAAAGTAATAGATTATGTTACCATCAAAAACTATATCTTTATATAGTTGGTCATAGTCAATTTTACTTATTACATTTATTGGTGGTGAATTACTATGAATTTTTGCTCATTAGATACAGTAAAAATAGGCAAAACCTCTAAAATTATAGATATAAATTGCAATCAGCTTATAAAAAGAAGATTGTTTGATTTAGGAATTATAGAAAATTCTAAGATTACACCTGTATTTAGAAGTTCTTTTAAAGATCCTACTGCATACTTAATAAGGGGAACTATAATCGCACTCAGAAGCGAAGATACACGAAAAATTATTGTAACTATATAAATAAACTCTTCATATTATTAAATACAGAGGTGATTTTATGTCTTCTTATAAAGTTGCACTTGTTGGAAATCCTAATGTTGGCAAATCCACAATTTTTAATAGTTTAACCGGAATGAAACAGCATACTGGTAATTGGACAGGAAAAACAGTTGGCAATTGTGAAGGTCATTATAAGTTTAATAATGATAATTTTACTATTGTTGATATTCCCGGAACCTATTCTTTAATGTCTAATTCTGAGGAAGAAGAAATTGCTAGAAATTTTATTTGCTTTGAGAAGCTTGATGCTATAGTAATTGTTGTTGATGCAACTTCTTTAGAACGAAATCTAAACTTAGTGTTTCAAATAATGGAAATTACATCTAACATAATAGTTTGTGTAAACTTATTAGATGAAGCAAAGAAAAAAGGAATAGCTATAGATTTAAAAAAATTAGCTATTCTATTAGGCGTACCAGTAGTAGGTACAATTGGGAAAAAGAAAAAAACATTAGTTAATTTAAAAAACGAGATTACTAATGCTTGCTCCGGCAAAATTTCTCCTATACCTAAGATTATCAAATATATTCCAATCATAGAAGACAGCATAGCTTTACTTTCGTCTGAGATAGATATTCCTTTTCCTCTTTCTAGATGGATTTCGTTAAAATTAATATGTAATAACGAAAGGTTGCTTTCCCCAATTTCTAATAATTTTCAAGTTAATTTAAATACACCTAATATAAATACAAAATTGGATGAAATTAGCTGTTTACTTGCCCGAAATGATATAACTGCTTCTAATATAGAAAATTCTTTATTAACTAGTATTCTAAAGCAATGCGAAAATATTACTAATGCTGTTTGTACATATAAAGAAGTTAATTATACAAAACGAACAATAAAAATAGATAAAATATTAACTTCCAAGAAATTCGGAATTCCAATAATGCTGCTTTTTCTTTGTTTATTATTTTGGATTACAATAGTTGGAGCAAATTATCCTTCCCAACTTTTATCAGATTTTTTTGCTAGCTTAAAAGAGAAAATTTTAGTTCTCTTTGAATATGTACATTCTCCTACCTGGCTTACCAGCTTACTTGTAAATGGAGTATATCAAACTGTTACATGGGTTATCTCTGTTATGCTTCCACCTATGGCTATATTCTTTCCTCTATTTACTATTCTGGAAGATTTGGGATTTTTGCCTAGAATTGCTTTTAATTTGGATAGATGTTTTAAATGTGCATGTACTTCTGGTAAACAGGCACTTACCATGTGCATGGGATTTGGTTGTAACGCTGCAGCAATTGTTGGCACAAGAATAATAAACTCTCCTAGAGAAAAATTAATTGCAATACTAACCAATTGTTTTGTCCCTTGTAACGGAAGATTTCCATTTTTAATTACTGTGGCAACAATATTTATTTCAGGTTCTATAGCAGGTATATTTTCTGGATTAGTTGCTGCAGTAGTAGTTATGCTAGTAGTTTTATTAGGAATTTTATTAACATTATTAGTTTCAAAAATACTATCTAAAACTATATTAAAAGGACTTCCATCATCTTTCACTTTAGAGCTACCACCATATAGAACTCCACAAATTGGAAAAATATTAATTCGTTCCTTATTTGATAGAACTCTATTTGTATTAGGTAAAGCTATTTCTATAGCAGCACCTGCTGGAATTGTAATATGGTTATTTTCTAATATCAATATCGGCGAAGTATCCATATTAGATTTTATTGCAAATACCTTAAATCCATTTGCAAAAATAATTGGTTTAGATGGATATATTTTAACAGGTTTTATCTTAGGAATTCCTGCAAACGAAATTGTACTACCAATAATTTTAATGGGATATTTAAAAAACAAAGAATTAATAGATATCGAAAATGTTGCTGTAATTGGTAATATTTTAACATCAAATGGATGGAGTTTACTTACCGCTATTAATGTAATGATATTTACATTGTTGCATTTTCCTTGTGGTACTACTTTACTTACAATAAAAAAAGAAACAAAAAGTATAAAATGGACTATTGTTTCTTTCCTTCTTCCTACCTTGTGTGGAATTATAATATGTTTTATTACCACACAAACATATAATCTAATTAATTTAATTTAGGGATTTGGGGACGTTCCTAAAATCCCGAAAAAAATTATTAGTAACTTTCATTGATATATCTTACGTACAGTTTTTTCGACATTTTATACGCTTTTTATTTCCTTGACTTGTCCATTTTTTTGATATATTATATAGTAACAAGTTAAATAATGGGAGGTATATTATGGAATTAAAAGGATCAAAAACAGAAGCAAATTTAAAAGCTGCTTTTGCAGGAGAATCAGAAGCAAGAAATAAATATACGTATTTTGCAAGTGTAGCAAAAAAAGAAGGATATGAACAAATAGCAGCACTATTTTTAGAAACTGCAGAAAATGAAAAAGAGCATGCAAAAATTCACTTTAAATACTTAAATGGTATTGGTGATACAATGCAAAACTTAGCAGATGCAGCTGCTGGTGAAAACTATGAATGGACAGATATGTACAAAAAGTTTGCTGAAGAAGCAGAAGAAGAAGGATTTAAAGAAATAGCTGCAAAATTCAGAGCTATTGGTGAAGTAGAAAAACATCACGAAGAAAGATATAGAAAATTATTAGAAAATGTAAAAGACGGTGAAGTTTTCAAAAAAGGAAGCATCGTTGTTTGGAAATGCAGAAACTGTGGACATATAGTTGTTGGAACAGAAGCTCCAAAAGTTTGTCCAGTTTGCAATCATCCTCAATCATTCTTCGAGGTAAATGCAGAAAATTACTAATACATAAAACTAAAGGAACGGGTTATAACAACTCGTTCCTTTTCTATTAATTTATGACCACTTAAAGAAATATTTGCCAAAATATCTTTATTATATCTTTGCTATTAAATCATATTCTTTAGACTTAGCTATAGTACAATTTACAAAATCACCTATAGTTAATTCTTTATCACTTTTTATATATGTAATTCCATCTATATCTGGAACTTGGTAACTTGTTCTTCCAACATAATATTTTTCGTCAAATGTTATACCTTCTATTAGTACTTTCTCTTCTTTTCCTACTAAAATTAATAAGTTGTCTTTAGAAACCTGTTGTTGTAGTTTCATTATTTTATTATATCTAGCTTTTTTGGTCATTGGATGAACTTGGTCTTTTAACCTAGCAGCTGGGGTTCCCTCTTCTTTTGAATAAGTAAATGCTCCTAAATTATCAAATTTTGTTTTCTTTACAAACTCATAAAGTTCTTCAAAATCAGCTTGTGTTTCGCCTGGGAAACCAACCATAACAGTTGTTCTGATTTGCACATTTGATATATTTGTTCTTATTTTTGTTATAACATCTTCTATATTTTGCTTACTTGTCTTCCTATTCATTCTTTTTAAAACAGAATTTGAAATATGTTGTATTGGAATATCAAAATATTTACAAATTTTACTTTCTTCCTTTACAACTTTTATTAGTTCGTCATCTATTCCTTCTGGATATGAATATAAAAATCTAATCCATTCTATTCCATCTATTTTACAAAGTTTTCTTAAAAGTTTAGCAAGCCTTGGTTCATTATATAAATCTAAACCATATTTAGTAGTATCTTGGGCTATAACAATTAATTCTTTTATACCCTTTTTAGCTAATAAATTAGCCTCTTCTATAATATCTTCTTCTGGTCTACTTACAAAAGGACCTCTAATAAAAGGAATTGCACAATAAGTACATCTGTTACTACACCCTTCACCAATTTTTATATATGCGAAATTTTCTCCTGTAGAAATTTCTCTTCCCAAAAATTCTTCTTTGCTAGCTAATGGAAGTGGCTCTTTAGGATAAGTTTTAATTTCTCCATATTTTTTATTATCTTCTACTTTATTATTTATTAACTCCTCAATAGCAGTGTAAAACTTATCGTATTTATCTAATCTAATCCACAAATCAACCTCTGGCAAGGCTTTCTTTAAATCATCAGTATATCTTTGAACTAAACAACCCATAGCAATTAGATATTTACATTTTTTCTTTTTATATTCTGCCATTTCCAAAATTGTATTTATCGCTTCTTCTTTTGCAGGGTCTATAAATCCACAAGTATTTACAATTATCATTTCTGCGTCTTCTGGATTATTTACAATCTCCATTCCGTGTTCTTTTAATATTCCTATCGCAATTTCAGTATCTATCAAATTCTTAGAGCAACCTAATGATACAAAACCTACTTTCATCATTTCTCCCTTCTGTCAACTTTTGAACTTTAGGGACGGGGCTTAAAGTTCAAAAATTATGTTTACTATTAATTTCTACTCTTTACCATACATTTGCTTTCGTGTAAGTTCTAATAAATTTAATTTTGAAAATCCCTCAACTTGTACTTTAGCTCTATCTTTTTTAGTTTCTTCTACAAAGCAATCTAATAACTTCGTCTTGCTTATGTCTTCTTGCATATCTATAAAATCTATTATAATTATTCCGCCAATATCGCGTAATCTAAGCTGTTTTGCAATTTCTTTCGCGGCTTCTGTATTTACTCTTAATATTGTATCCTCCAAATTATCTTTACCTACACATTTTCCAGAATTAACATCTATAGCAGTTAATGCCTCTGTCTTGTCTATTACAATATATCCTCCGCATCTTAGCCAAACTTTGTTATTTTCTAATTCTTGTAATTCTTTCTGCATAGTATATTTTTCAAATACATCTTTTTCATAGCCCACTTTTACATTTTTGTCTAAATTATATGCTTCTAGAAAATTCTCTATTTCTTTATTAAACATTTCATTATTAGTTACAATTCTATTCATATTACCATCTGCTGTTCCTAGAATTAAAGACTTAATAATATCATTATTTTCTTCTATTAAACATGGCAAATTACTTTCGTTTTCTAACATCTTTTTTTGTATTTTATTCCATCTGTTTAGTAATCTTTGTATATCATCGCAGATTTCTTCTTCTGTAGCAGAAATACAGCTCGTTCTTATTATTGCTCCAAACCCACTAGGAATATGCTTTTCTACGATTTCTTTTAGTCTTTGTTTTTGGTCTTCATCTTCTATTTTTCTAGAAATAGTTATAAAATTGGTTTTTGGCATTAAAACAATTTGTCTTCCTGTTAATTTTATATTAGCGGTTAATTTAGCTCCTTTTTGTTTTATTGGATTTTTTTGAACTTGTACTAATATCTTTTTATTTAATTTAATTTCTTCATTGATTTTGTTCAAATCTTCAAAATGTATAAAAGCATTTTTTTCTTTACCAATATCAATAAAAGCTGCTTTTATTCCTGGAACTATATTTTTTATAATGCCACTATATATATTTCCTTCTATGTTATCTTGATTCTTAATAATATACCTTTCTACTATTTTGTAATCTTCTATTAAAGTTGCAACTTTTTCATTAGTATCAACTTTTATTCTTATTTCTTGCATTTTTTCCCTTTCTTAATAATAATAGTTTAAGCAAATTTAATTATACATATTCATTGCTTTATCTATTCCATAAGTTATAATATCACACACTGCATATGCAGCTTTTTTAGTTGAGTCATTTAATATGTCACGCTCTTCACCTTGTAATTTTTGAAGCACATACCCTATCATCATTTCCTTAAACATTGGTTTTCCAATTCCTACTCTAATTCGTGGGAAGTCTTCTGTTTGTAGCTCTTCTACAACTGACTTCATTCCATTGTGGGTACCTGGTCCACCCTTTTTTCTAATTTTAATTTTTCCAACATCTACATCTATATCATCATATATCACTATTATATTTTCTACTGGAATTTTATAAAATTCCTTAAATTTAATAATAGCTTCTCCACTTAAGTTCATATATGTTTGGGGCTTTAATAAAATTACTTTTTCATTATTTATCATTCCATCGCCATATAAAGCTTTAAACTTCTCTTTAGTAACAGTTATATTAAGTTTCTGGCTTAAATGGTTTATTGCATCAAACCCCATATTATGCCTTGTGTTTGAATATTCTCCTTCTGGATTTCCCAATCCTACAATTAAATACATTTTATCCTCCTATAGTGTTTTAGGGACGGTGCTAAAATCCCTGTTTTTAATAACTATTGTAAAATATAAAATAGAGGGAAAAAAGGAACGTCCTCAAATCCCGGTCTGGGAAGACCCCAAAATCCCTAGTGTCTTTTATATGTGTCTTTATTTATTCTTTCTGAACTTATTACTTGTCCATTTTGTCTTACTGTTTTATATGTTTCTGATTTTATACTTGTAGCTGTAGTTTCGGTAACTCTTGATGTAATTTCTACATCGTAATCTGGATTTTCTTTTAATCCATAAATCTCACATTTTGCTACTCCACCACTTACTGTGCATAATATTTTTACTGGATAGTTTCTTGTGTTTTTAAACTTAAAATCTATTGAACCATATACAACTGTAGCATCTCTACCGGCTTTTGCATATGATGGTACGAATTGGTGGTTTCTTCTTTCTACTATTTCTAAATTTGAATACAACACTGCATTATACAATGTTGTAGATATTTGACATATACCTCCACCTAGACCATCAACGACTTCACCATTTTGATACATAGCTGCCTCTTTATACCCAGCAGCTATAGTTCTTTCTCCAACAACTGTATTATAAGAAAATGTTTCACCTGGCATTAGTACTGTTCCATTTATTTTTTCTGCTGCTAGTCTTAAATTTGTTGTCCTATCTGTATCCCTTGCATTATAATTTGTAGAAAATTTTGCAAGTAAATCTGGAAAAGCTTCTGTTCCAATCATATTTGTTGTTACGCTTGGTGCAGTATATTTTAATGGAATTTCGTATTCATCTTTAACTTCATTTAACATAGCTTTTGCTTCGTCAACAGATATATTAAAATCTACACCATTTTCGTGTGGATATACCACATATGGATTTGTTGTATAATAAGCATTGACAGGTTCTTTGTATATCTCATTATGAATTTTGTCTATATCTATTGCATCAGGATCTTTTGAAACTGTTACAAGCTCTATTTTACTACTTGCATATGACAAATCTTGAATTTTATTTTTTATATTTTCTATCGATGGGGTTACATCTACTATATTACCAGTTTTACCCCTAGTAATAATTAATTTATTTCCTTCTACGTAATAACTACTTTGTACAACGGTGTCTGGCAATTTTGTTGATATATCGTTAAGAATTGCTGTACATTGTTCTGTATTTACTGTAACATTAAGCTCTAAATCATTAGCAGAAACTAAATTTTTTATTATTGTACCCATATTCTTAAAAATATTGCTATCTCTTCCAATGTTATACGCTCTATTTACTGCATCTTCGATATTTAGGTTTGCACCTATATCTTCTAAATTTAATTGAGTCTCGTATTCACCATGAACTACTGTTAAATTGTTTGGTAATACATTATTGAACTCGGTAGTTACTTTTTCTATTGCTTGCTCCTTCGTTAAACCTGCTACCTCAACACCTTTTACATAAATACCTGTTATAATTTTATCACTTGAAGATATATATAGTGTTATCCCTAAAAATAAAATAAAAAAGATTGCTATGAAACTTATAAAAACTATTCCTAAAACTGTTCCTACTTTTAAATTTTCTTTATTTTCTACTATTTTTAAATCTGTTGTCTCCAATTTATTCTCCTTTGATAATATATAAAATGCACATATATTATACTATATTTCGACTATATATACAATTATAATTTATACTTTTTAAAGTACAAAAAAGGAGTAGTTTTTACTACCCCTTAATATATTTTAATCATCATCTGTTCCAAATAACTCATCAAATTTTGCTTCTAATGCTTTTTCTAAATCCAAATTATTTACTTCTTCGTCATTATCCTCTAATGGTATTTCCATAGGCTTAGACTTTGGCTTTGGAGCATCTACTGTATTTAAGTTTTGGTCTACTCCACTACTTGTAGAACCTGCTGTTACATCTTCAGTATTATTTTTAGGTTCACTTGGTTCATCATCAGCAAACAAGTCGTCTAAAGATTCTACTTTTAGGTCTTGAGCTTTTGTTTCTGAACTTGCTGAATAAGGATTTGCTGGGTTAAATATTCTCCATTCTCCTCTTTCACCAACTTCTGCATCGTTATGGCTTATTTCTAGTCTAGCCATCTCTTTTCCCATTGGATGTCTAAAATAATAGAATTTATTTGCTTTAACAGGTCTTACACCTTTAACAAATATTATACACATATCATTATCAAATCTTCTTAACTCATCTGGTGTAAGCAATGCCCTACCCATAATTTGATCAGAATCACTTGAACCAGACTTCCAACCACCTTTATCACGGTTGGTTGAATGACTATCTCTTGAAATTGTTTTTTCTCCCAACGCTTTAGAGAAATATTCCAATGTTTTTGTAGAGTTACTTCCTAAGAATACGTGTGTATCACAGTTACCAATTATAGTTTCGTATGACTTCTCGTAAACAGCCTCTAATTGGTCTAAGTTTTGTAAGATAACACTGAATGAAATACCTCTACTTCTTGATGTAGATATCTTTTTATCAAAATCTGGTATTTGACCAATGTTTGCAAACTCATCTAGTATGAAAAATGTTTTTTCTGGTAATTTACCACCAGCTTTATCTGCATAATCATATAATTGTTGAATCATCTGTGAAAAGAAAATTGTAAGTAAGAAATTATATGTTGTATGTGTATCTGAAGAAACTACATATACAGCAGTTTTTTCTTGTCCAATTTCTTCAAAATTTATTGTATCTGACGATGTTAGATCTGCTATATCTTTACTATCGAACTTACCTAATCTAGATTGTAATGTACTTAAAATAGAACCTCTTGTTTTTTCTGGTGCTATTTCGATTGATTTATAGTTCTTTCTTGCTGGGTGTGTATAATCCAATTGATTAATTAAATCACCTAATAAGCTTGTACCACCACTATCATTTGCAGCCCTTACAAGCTCTGCACAGCTTGCTAAGTTTTGCTCTTCTGGTGGTCTTGTAGATATTAAATACCAAATTAAAGCTTTTAATAAGATTTCTGCCATATCATCCCAGAATGGGTCTGATGCTTTTTCCCCGCTTTGTCCTTTAACAATGGTATTTGCAATAATATCAACATCTATTTCATTTCTTATATGTGCTAATGGATTATACCCATCACTACACTCTGGATTAACTAAGTTTAATACTCTTACTTTATATCCTTTAGATTTTAAATATCCTGCTGTTCTATCGTATAATTCTCCTTTTGGATCTGTAAATATGTATGAACCTAAACATTGATGTGCGTTTGGTATAGAATATGATGCAGATTTACCAGAACCTGAACCGTCCAACAACCAACACGTTTATATTTCCCATTTTATTTAATGGTAAATAATTATCTTCTGCTAGTACAATACCACTTTTTTTGCTTAAAACTTTATATTGCTCGCCATGTTCTGCCCATCCACTAGAACCATGTTCTATATCTGTATATTCATTTTTAGGTGCTGCTTTTAGTAATCCAACTATTACAGCTGCTAAATAGAATATTGTAAAATATAGAATACTCTTACCAAATGTTCCTATATATGTAGCTCCAAATACAACTCCAAAACTAGAAAAAGGGCTAGTGATATATTTTCCTAGTTGCTCGAAGAAAATCTCGAAATTAAATGCACCTGATTGCACTGCCTCTGTAACAGAAGCAGAAAATGGAGCAACTCCTAGGATTATAATTACTAACCATAATATTGCGAATATTATTATTTTCTTTTTGCCATTTTCTAACATACCCTGTAACTTATAATTCATTTATTTCATCCCTATCTTTTGTGGTATTATCTTGAAGAATCGTCTTCTTTTGCCTCTTTAGCTTTAGCTTCAAGTTTTTGTTTAGTTACATTTCTTCCTCTTGCAACTCTTGATTCTGCAACTTCTTTAGTGGTTATTCTATATAGTTGTTTACTTAGTTTTTTTCCTTCTACTACAAGATATTTTGATTCCTCTGCATTTTCTGGGGCTACAACTTTATTTGTTCCCACTTCTCCTAATAATAAAGGAAAATCTTTTACATTTTCTGTAGTAATACATGCAAAAGTAAGTACTTTTGCCTCATCTTCAAAGAATATTGAATTGCAAGATTTTTCAGATAAACTATCTGTTTTGTTCATTAGAACTCCCCTCTCCTTTAATCTTTTTTATCTTTTATTTCGAAAGCAAAATAAGGTTTATTTGCTTTAAGTTTACATTTACCTCTAACTTCGTTAGCCTCTTCATCAAAATATACCATAGGCTTTACTTCTTCTGTTGTTTCTGGGTCTATAATTGAAATTTGTCTTTTAAAACTTGGTGTGTACTTAAATTCTTTATATTCTTTTTCTGTATCTGAATAAAGAGTATTAAATTTTAATGGCGTTGGTTTTTTAGAAATTGTTATCTTGTCACCTTGCAGTATTGCCATATTAATTACTACTCTATCTTTACCAAATGATAATATAACAAGTTCATCTTTGTCATCAGAAGGGTCATCAACATAAAATGTTTTCTTCTTCTTGTCACCATACATTTCTTCTGTATAGTCCAATCTTGTTACTGTATACTTTGGTGATTTTTCTAAATCTTCTTTTAAAGTTTCATTTATTTGATATACTACTGTACTTACGTTATTTGGATCCATTATACTAAAATGTTTTCCTTCCCAACTGTACATAATTTATACACCCCACACTTCTACGATTTTCTATATACATAGTTTGTCTTTTGTAACACTACTATGTTTAATTATACCTAATTTGTAAGTTTTTGTCAACCAATTTTAAGTTATTATGTTAATTCGCTCTTTTCCTTGGATTAAAGCTAGATATTTGTTCTAATTCTTTGTATAACTTTTCTTCCTCTGTCGTTAATTCTTTTGGTACTATTATTTTTACTTCAGCTATTAGGTCTCCTCTTCCACCTTTTCCGTCTTTGTATCCTTTTCCTTGAATTCTGACTTTTTCTCCACTTTCAATTCCCTTTGGTACATAGACAGAAGCAGTGTCGTCTATTGTATCTATAGTAGCTCTTGTGCCTAAGGCAGCTTCCCATGGGGTTAATCGTAAATCTGTGTATAAATCTATTCCTTCTAACCTAAACCTTTTACTATTTTGAATATTTACTTTTATAAATAAATCTCCGTTTTTACCACCATTTATTCCAGCTTTTCCTTGGCCAATCAATCTAATCTTTTCTTGATTCCTAATACCTGCTGGGACTTTTACTACAAAAGTCTTCATCTTCCCTTTTAGAGTCCTAAGAGAAATTTTCTTTTCTGAACCGTAATATGTTTCCTCTATTGACATATTAATTTCTGTTTCTACATTTTCTCCTCTTATAGGAATTTTTTTCTTTACTTTATTGTCGGATTTTTCCTCCTCACCGACAATATTTCCAAAAAACATTGTGAAAAATTCGGAAAATTTTGAGCCATTCTTCCTTTGGCTCTCTTCATACTTCTTCTTTTTTCCCACATTATTATTCCATATTCTGTCATACTTTCGTTTAGAAGTAGAATTTGACAACACCCTATATGCTTCGTTTATATCTTTAAATCGTTCTTCTGCAAATTGGTCGTTAATATTGATATCTGGATGATACTTCTTTGCAGCTTCCCTATATGCTATTTTTAATTCTTGAGGAGTTATCTTACTAGATTCTAAATTAAGTATTTTGTAATAGTCTTTGAAAATCATTTAACATCCTCCACATTCATGGTGCCAACATTATATCACATAAAAATATATTTTAAAATAGGTTTTTTTCAATTTTTATGTATTTTACCTTCATTTAACAATAAATCATTTCTAGCTTTTATTGTTTCTGGATGAATTAACCATTCATTTTTTACATTATATGTAATAAATTCGTTCATTAAAAATATAAGAGTTTCATCAATATTTTGTGTAGATAATTCCCTACTTTTTTCTAAATTGAACCTTGTCCCTTTTCTATTTTCCTCGGTCTTATCAGCTACATATATAATCTTTTCTAACATACTCATATTTTCTCTTCCTGTTGTATGCCACTTTATAGCATTTATCATATCTTGTGTAAAACCAAATTTTTTAGCAGCAATATCTGCTCCTATCTTGCCATGTAAAAGTGATGGTTTTACAGTTTCTATTTCATCTATCCTTATATTATTAGCCTTGGCATATTCTATCATTTCTTCATCAGTCATTTCCTTAGCTATATCATGTGCTATTCCTACCTTTTTAGCAATCTCTTCTTGCACACCATATATTTTAGCAAGCTCTATAGCTTTTTTCGCAACACCCAAAGAATGTGTAAAACGATATTCTGATAAAACTGATTTCACATCATTTTCTATTTCTTTGTATTCCATATATTACCTCCTTGGTTGTTTTTATTAAAAATTATTTTTTCATTGCATACTTTATTAATTTATCAAGAACTTCTGTATATTCTATACCTATAGCATCAAATAATTTTATATACATACTATCCTCTGTAATATCTGGCATTGTATTTATTTCATTTACATACACTACATTTGTTCTTTCTTCTACAAAGAAATCCACTCTAGCTAAATCTTTTGCTCCAATCGCCTTAAAAACCTTTATAGCTATCTCTCTTAATTCATCTTCTAGATTTGTTCCTAACATATTTAAAGGTACCATTGTTTTCGTTGCTGGATTTTGATACTTAGAATTGTAATTATAGAATTCATCTTTTATATCTACTTCTCCTGGATATGAAGTAATTACATTGTCGTTACCTAAAAGTGCTATCTCAATTTCTCTTCCTTTAATTTCTTTTTCTAAAATTATTTTGTCATCATAAAAAAATGCACTCTCTATACTTTTTCTAAGTTCTGATGAAGTTGTTGCTTTGTTTACTCCAATTGATGCTCCTGAGTTTGCAGGTTTAACAAATACAGGATATTTCAATTTATCATATACTAATTCTAGTAATTCATCCATTGAAACTTCCTTTTCATTAAACTTATTATCTATACTGACAATTCCATTTTCAGTGTTTTTTATGCAAAAGTATTTTGTTTGCATAATTCCAGCTCCAGCTAAAATTGTCTTCATGTATAGTTTATCCATGGCAACACTTGAAGATAAAACACCACAACCAACATATGGAATATCTACAAAATTTAATAGCCCTTGTATAGAACCATCATCTCCACCTTTTCCTCGCAATACTGGAAATACACAATCTAAGTCTTTTAAAAATTCAATAATATTTTTTATATGTTTTAGCTTAATTGGTTCTTCTCCTAATTTATAATTTGGCATATTTGCTAAATCATCTAAAACTTCGTACCAATCTCCTTCTTTATTAATATATATTGGTATAACTTCGTATTTTAATTTATTTAAATTTTTAGCTATTGAACATCCTGACATAATAGAAATAGAATGTTCACTTGATTTTCCTCCAAAAACAACTCCTATTTTTATCATATTTTTTTACACGACACGTTGTGCCATGTACTCCTTTCTTAATTAATTATTTATACCTTTAAAAATTTCTGCAAAATGCATTCCGTTTGCAGCTTTTAATAATACAACATCGTCTTTTTCTAAATTATCATTTAAATAATTTATTGCTTCAGTTGTAGTATTTAATCGTATAACTTGGTCTTTTGGCATGCCTAAATATTCTGCTTCGTCAGCTATATAATTTGCAAGTTCTCCTACTGTTACTAGCATGTCTACTTTATGAGTAATTACCTCTATTCCTACTTTTCTATGAATTTCTTCTGCAAATTCTCCTAGTTCAAACATATCTCCTAACACAGCAATCTTTCTATTCCCTGGTAATTCTTTTAGATATTCTAGTGCAGCTTTCATAGAGTCATAACTTGCATTATACGCATCATTTATTACTGTTACGTTATCTTTAATTTTATCAATTTCCATTCGATTTTTAGTTAAAGTAAATGTTTCGATACCCTTTATGATATTTTCTGGAGATATATTTAATAAATTTCCCACTGCTATTGCACATAAACTATTATAAACAAAATGTACCCCACTTACTGGCACTTTTACTGAATATTCTTTATTATCTATTTTTACATTATATGTAGAATAATTTTCATTTACTTTAATATTATAAGCCATTACATCAGATTTTTCATCAATTCCAAATGTATATTTTTTATACTTTGTATCTTCTTTAGCCCATTTATTTAACATATCATTATCATTGTTTATTACAATATATCCACCTGGTTTTAAATTTTCTAATATTTCTAATTTAGATTTTAGAATATTTTCTCGAGAACCTAAAAATCCTATATGAGCTGTTCCTATATTTGTAATTACTGCAACTGTTGGTTTTGCTATTTTTCCTAAATAACGTATTTCGCCTAAATGATTCATTCCACTTTCTACTACTACTGCTTCATGATCTTTTAGTTTTAAAAGTGTAGTTGGTAGTCCTATTGCATTATTTTGGTTTCCTTCTGTTTGTAAAGTTTTATATTGTGTACGTACTACATTTGCAATTATATCTCTTGTACTTGTTTTTCCAACACTTCCTGTTATTTGTACAACTGGAATATCATATAAATTTCTTTTATATGCAGCAATATCTCCAAATGCTTCTAAAGAATCTTTTACCTCTATTATTGTTTTATCTTTATATTGGTCTAAATCTTCTTTTGTTACTTCTATCCCTGAAATAACTGCAACTTTTGCACCTTTTTCAAGAGCTTCTTTATAATATTCGTTGCCATTAAATTTTTCTCCTTTTAGACCTACATATACATCTCCTTTTTGAATTTTTCTTGTATCTGTACAAAAATTCTCACAATCTTCTTGTAAATTTCCTATTAATAATTTACCATTAGTTGCTTTAATAATATCTTCTACTTTCATTTTCTATTTTGTATGATTCACTTATCATACTCCCCTTTCTTTAGTTTTGTTAATTTTTTACATTTTTTATTTTAGCTTAGCTATAGCTAGCTGACGAAATCAAAGATTTTAACATGTCTTGATTTTAATAATTTTATTATATTACATTTTTGATGTCAAGGAATTAAATTGCGCTATAAGACTAAGCTACAACTTAAGAAATATTATATAAAAGCTCGTTACCTATTAGATAACGAGCCTTTGAAAATAATATTATTTTTTAGTTTGTTTGTTTTTATTTATATTATATCTTATTAATATAACAAGAACTATAACTACTGCTAATATAATTATATATATAGTTGTTTTACCTGATTCTTCTGGTGCTTTCGAAATTTGTGCTGAATAAAAACTTGATAAATCATTCTTTTCTATTTTTTCGTTTTCTGTTTCTACCGTTTGTTTTGTTGTATTTAATAACTCTTCTTCATTATAAATTTCGTATCTATCACTAGTTGTATTATATGTTGTTATATAATTTGTAGAATTTGTATTTTGACTTTCTGATTGATTTTCTTGTTGTTCGTTATTATTTTGTATTTCTTCTGCTTTTTCTATAGGCACCTCTTCTAATTTTTGAACAAGTTCTTTTGAATTTTCATATTCTTGTTCATTTGTTGTTATTGCATCTTTTTTTGTTGTTAATTTGTCTTGTATAAATTCAATTAGTCCGGTTTTATTTTCGTCTAATTTTTCTTCTGAAATTATCTCTCCTGTTTGATAATTGAATTTTATTTTATCACCATTATTGTATGTTACTTCAACTTCTTTTTCTTCTGTTTCTAAATTATTTCCAATACTTTTAATATTATTATTATTAAAGTTTTCTGGATATGTTAGTTTTTCTTTTAAATCATACATTTTTCCATCTGTGCCTAATACTGTTTCGTATTCTTTACCATTGTATTTATCTATTATTAAGTTTCCATCTACCATATCTATATTAGGAGATAATGCATACAAATTATTGTTTTTTAAATATAACTTTGCATCTCTTTTTACTGAATTTCCATCTGTGTCTTGAATTATTGAGTAATCACTATATGTTGTAATCTGTTTTCCTGCATATTCGAAGGTTTGTTCTGGATTTTGTGATGTTGCTTCTGAAATTGTATTAGCTATTCCAGCTATATTATGTTCTGAGTCTTTTGGTATATCTATTCCTTCTTGATCTGGTAAAGAACTGCTATTAATAGTTGGATACTTATCATTTTGAAGTGCAGTAAACTTCCAGTTAGCTGATGTCCATTTTAATTTTGATGTATATATTGTTTGTTCGTTTAAATCATCTTCTATCAGATAATCATCTTGAGATATAAATATCTCATTTTGCTCAGTTGGATTCTCTCCATTTATTGTGGAATATTTATAGTAATAGGTATCTTTTAAATATTGATTTTGATTTTGTCTACCTCCTATTCCAAGTGAACTTGTTTCTACATCTTCACAGTTAACATACGCCTCTATATAATTACTATAATAGTAATTTTCCGGCATATATAAATCGTCAGCTACATTTCCTATAAATCCACCAGCATTTGATTTCGAAGTTATACTCGCTCCTGCAACATAATTATTATATAATTTAGATGCATTATAGGCCGCTGTCATATTTTTATTATTTAAATATCCTATTATTCCCCCTGCTGTATGATTTGTTGCAGTTACTTTTGAGTTATTGTAAGTTTTATATAATGAATTTACTATAAATCTGCCTGTAATTCCTCCTACATATGCATTTCCTTCTACAGTACAATCTTTAGCATATATATTATATGAAGTTATATTTGTATTAAATGTTCCTGCAACAGCTCCTACATAATTGCCTGTTGATTCTATTTTTGTATTTGTCACTTGGATATCCCTATAACCCCAGTCTGCTAAGCCAGATACACCTCCAACATAATTACTTGTTGATTTTATATTTGAATTTTTTACAGACACGATCCAAATACTACCACTGCCTCCTTGTATTCCTCCTACATATGAATTTCCCTCTACTTTAACATTTTCAGCATATAAATTATGAGCATCTAAAAGTGTTCCTCCTATTCCAGCAACATAATCTTTTCCTTTTACACTTACATTTTTTGCATATATATATTGTAATTGAAATGTTGAATTTCCTCCCTTATTACCAACTACTCCTCCAACGTAGGAACCACTAGTATTAATTGTAGATTTTCCTTCTATAGTTACATTTTTCATATGTCCACTTGCTACATTTTGTACTATACCAACAATTCCACCAACATAATTTCCTTTTGCTTCGATTTGAACATTTGTACCATATATATTATCAACATTTTTAACTTCTATACGACCTGTTAAAATTCCAACATAATTATTTCCTGTTAAGCTTGCTGTATCTATATTTATATCTTTAATATTTTCACCTTCTGCACGTGAAATAAATCCAATGTAATTTCCAGCTGCATTTATTGTTAAGTTTTTTATATTAATATTTTTTATTGTAATAGCATTTGAGTTTACTATAACTCCAATATTATTTGAATCGCTCTTGGTATTTTTTATTGTAATGTTTTCAAAATTTACATTTTCTAATGAATTGTTTAGTCCTTTTATTAATCCATTAAATGATGAACTATATTCTAAATAAATATTCTTTAATGTATGAACATTTCCATCTGTTTCTAACCTATTTACTAGTATATTATTTTTTATATTAGTTTTTCCTGCAAAATCGATATCTGCCATTAATCTATAATTTTGATAACTACTTGTATCTATACTTTGCCAATCTTCGAAATTATAAATTTCTTTATAGTATTGTAGTTCAATTTTACCATCTACATCTATTGTTTTGTTCTCTCCATTATTTTCTGTATACTCTATTTTTTCTATTCTATAATTATCAAAATATTTAGTTACTATTCCTTTTATGTCTATATATGTTCTTCCATTTTGTGTTGTATTTCTTGTAATTTCGACATCTATTCCATCTATTATTACTTTATTTATACTTAATTCTTCTGGATTTATTAGTTCCACTCTTCCTTGCAATGTATTTGTTCCTGTTTTTTGTGAGTCTACACTTTCTATTTCCAAATTGCTTTCTTTTTCCAATTTATTATCAACTTGATTTGGTAATAAATTACCATCTGTACTTAATAGTTTTGGCAAAATTTCATTTTTAAGTCCTGTTAAATCATATTGATTTTCAAAATTTATAATATTATTGTATGTACTTTCATCAAAAATTTCATTATATGAAAGTACATTGGCTCCCAATTCATCTGTTAATATTTCTCCATTTATTAATTGATTATCATATGCATAATTGTTTTCTGCTTTTTCTCCACTTCCTATTATTCTATTTATATCTTCTGCATCTATGTTCGTTGAATATAGATTTCCTAAAACAAGGTTATCCTCTATACTGTTTGCAGAGTTTCCGGCCACTGCTGTTATCTTTCCTACAATTCCAGCAATATTATCTTCTTGTGCATTAATGTTTACTTTCGACATACATATGCTAATATATATATTTTCTGCTTTTCCTACAATTCCTCCGCCATTTCCTTTAGTGGTATTAATATTTCCAATGACATAACAATTTGTTATATTTTTATATGTACTATCAGTTTGTGTACTTCCTGCTATTCCACCTATTCCTTCTACATTTAATGATGAGGTTTCATTAATATTTAAATCTTGAACAAATGAATTTTTTATTGTATTATTATCTTGTATGTAACCAATTAGTCCTCCTATTGAAAATGTGCTATTAAGGTCATTTGCATTAATCTGAATATTATTAATAGACGTATTTTCTATATTAGAAGATGACATATTACCTATTAACCCACCAGCATGTACTGTCATATTATTTCCTGTGTCTAATTCTAATTTTTCATTTTGTATATTTACATTAGTTATATAAGCGTGATTAATTGTTGACATTAGTCCTATATTTGCTACTGTTGCTTTTTTTATTGTTACATTTTGTATATTTATATTTTTTATGGTTCCTTGCACTGTTTGAAATAAATATGAATTAACACTTATATTTCTTATTGCAAAATTATTTCCTTCTAACTTTCCTGTAAATGTATTATATATTCTTATATTATCATTTTGATTTATGAAATCTAAATCATTCATTAGCATATAATTTTCTGTTAGTGACTTACCTATCGATTTCCAATCATCTACCGTTCTTATTTCTCTATATAATTCTACTGGTATTATTCTCTCATTTTTATTAAATTTTCTTGTATACTCTTGTGTAAATGCTCCTTTTGTTGTAATGCTTAAGACAGAATAATTTGATGTACATATTACAGGATTTTTTAATGTTGCTATTACAATACTTTGTCCATTATTATATTCTTGGCTTTCTATTGTACAATCTAAATTTTCTATACTAATATCTGTTATCGTTTCAGCAGAAGGATTATTTACTACAAATTTAACCTTAACTATATTAGAGCCTTGATCTAATACTTCTGTTGAAAGAATGTCTGCTAAATCTTTGTCTTCTACTTCTGGTAGCTCTATATATTCTTGATTTGGCATACAATCTGGCATATTTAACTGAGGATAATATCCTTGATTTATTAGTTCATCAACATTAAATGCGTTTTCGGAGTTTAATATTTGATTTTGAAAAGTTGTATCCCATAATGCAAGCTTTGTACTTTTTAATTCATATTGACTAGTAAATGTTTTCTCATCAAAATAATATATATTCTTTGTATTTTCACTGGTATTATTATAAATATTTGGTCCTTTGCTTAAAGAATTACTTTTATCTATATCAACTGAATAAATATTTTCAACTGAAGATCTTTCTGAATTATTTACAACTATATTTGCTCCACTAGCCGAATTAGCATCTGATATATTAATCTTTGATAATATAAATATATTTTTAATTTGTCCATTTTTATAATTTTGATATACTATATTACTATATACTAGACTTGTTGCTCCCTTTGTTGCTTTAATTCCAATTCCATGAACATATCCATTTTCTATAACTCCATAATTTTCTCTAAGCATCCCAACTCCATTCGATCCTGCATAAAGCTGTGCTTCATAGTTAAGAATAAATTTATTAATTGTACCATAATTTGCATTTCCTAATATTCTTAAGGCATTATTGGGCATTGTACTACATTCTTTAATATTTATTTGAATATTTTCTATCTCACCATAGTTATTATAAAATAAAGGTAGCATAAGTGACTTTTCTATTTCATTATTATAGTATATATCTAAAACCAAACTTTCTATTATACCTTTTTCTCCTATTCTTTGAATTATAGGAGAAGTAGTATTGATAAAGTCCCTTTTTAATATTTCTCCATTAAAGTTTATTCTTCCATCAAAAGATAAATTATCATTTCCAAACCTATATTGATTTCCACTTCCTCCTCTTAAGTCTATATCTCCTAATATTATATAGTTTCCTTTTGGTTGTATTTCTAGAAAATCCTCTTTGTTATATATTCCTTTTATTTCTTCAGTTTCTTGTGTATTGTATTCCAATTCTGAAATAACATATTCTCTATCTTTTATTTTAATTACTAATTCTACTTTATATTGTTTTCCTGTTTGTGTTTCATATGTTTTTATTGCATTTGTAATAACATTTTCTTCTGGTATCTCTTCATATCTATCTGTTGATACTAAATTATCGTCTTCATAAATTTTTATATAATAATCATTTGTTGTTATTTCATCTCTTTTATCTTCTAAGTTTATACTGTAGTTACTTTGTAATGTATATTTATATTCTTCATAACTTGTTTTTCTATTTCCAAGTTCTATTTGAAGTTCTTTTATTTCTATTCCATTTCCACCATTTATATAAAATCCTAAATAGCCTGTACTATCTACTGTTAATGTGTATTGAAAATCTTTCCACTCTGTTGTTAAGCCTTGTATTTGCGTCCTATTGGCATCTTTCTTGCTATTTTGTATATATGCTGTTTGTGAACCACTTACTACTTTGGCTTTAAAACTCATTGTTACTTCTTGCCCCGCATATTCTCTTAAATCATATACTGCTCTTCTATTATTACTATGACCACCTAATGTTAATATTTTAGTATCTTCGTTATATTCTTTTCCATAATTATCATTTGTATTAAAGTTTGGATATACATACCATTTTATATCTGAACTTACATCTACTAAGTTCTTTCCTGTCGCTTTTCTACTTAATTCTGTTAATCCTATACTTCCGCTTATTCCTGGCTCTGTTACTATTTCTATCTCTTGTATTAAATAATTTATTTTGTATGTTTCATCTGTACTTCCTTCATTGTATTGATCTGCATAAAAACTTAATTTATATGTTTGATTTTCCTCAAGCTTTTCATATGTTTTCCTTATATAATCTTCATTTGTTGTTATCTCTTGTAAATCTATTAAATCATTTTTACTATTTCTTAACTCCATTCTTACTTTATTATTTAGTACTGCATTATTTATATCTTCTATCCTTACATCAAAATCTATTAAGTTCCCTGTTACAAATTGATTTCTTATTTCTACTTTTGCTGGTATTTTTAATGTTGTAAATTCTTTGTAAGTATATGTTATTGGTATACTTTCTTTTGTATTTCCTAATTGCACATCTCCTGTTATTTCTATTGTGTATGTTGTATTTGATGTTAAATTTTCATATTTTATTTCTTTTGTTTCTGCTTGTTGTAAGTTCTCTATTTCTTCTCCTGTTAATATATCTGTTTCTACTATATTTTCTCCATCTTTTATATTTATTGTTAATTCATTTAATATCTGAATTAACCTTTTATCTGTTTTATCTTCATCTATCTTGTAACTAATTGTTGATGTTGTACTTGTTAATTCCTTATTTTCTACTGTTAATTCTAATGAACCTAATGTTGATATTGGCTGTGTTGCAAATACTAAATTTCCTAACTCTTTATTTTCTTGTTTTCCTCTATTATCTTTTAAATCATAATCTGCATATATTCCTATTTTATAATATTGATTTTGGTCTAAATCTTCTAATAGTATTTCTTTTTCATTTTCTGCTAGTTTTTCTTCTTTTACTACTTCCCCATTTGGTTTTGTAACTACATATTTATAATTCTCTAGTTTTACATTATCTCTGTTTGTTAAATTTAGTTTTAATGTTACACTTACTATATCTTGTTCTTTTATACTTACTCTTGCTGTTGGTGCTTCTTGTGATGTTCTTGTCTCCCCCTCATTATTGTTTACTTTTAACTCTATTCCATTTTTATCATAGAATTTTATTGCATATTTTATCTTTGAATTTGATTTTAATCCTTCTGAACTTTCTATTGTTATCTCTTCTCCTCTTAGCAATGAGTTTACTTGATTATTCTTTAATACTGTTCTTATTTCCCCTGTCTCTATTTCTACTTGATTTATTCCTTTTATTACCTCTGCTTTTATATCTGATGTTATTTTTACTTTTGTTAATTGAATTTTATTACTATATATTTCTCCGTTTTCTTTTGTTATTTCTATACTTCCTAATTCATCATATCCCTTTGTTGTAAAACTTCCTTCATAAAATGTATTCTCTACTTTTTGATCATTCTCATTTAAATATACATATTTTCCTATTACTTTATATTCTGTTTCTGGTAATAACCCTGTTATTTGAATTTCTCCTGAATTACTAAATGCTCTTCTTAAATATATTTTTCCTTCTTTATATATTTCGAATGTTGGTGCTTCTACTATTCTTCCTGCTGTATCTTTTATTGTTAATGTACTTTTTGCTGTATATACTTCTGCTACAAAGTTTTCTACACTTACTTCTGGTTTTATATATCCATTTTGTGGTTCTTCTTCGTTTTCTTCTGGTTCTGGCTCTTGCTCTACTTCATTTTCTTGATTCTCTTCTATTTTTGAGTTACTACTATCTTCTTTAATTATATTAGTTTGACTTTCATTGTTTTCAGTATTACTAGACTCTGCTTGCAATATTCCTAATCTTGTTAATAACTCTTTATATGTATAATTGTTTTCCACCATTTGTACATTTGAATTTTTATCTACATCATTTATTTGATTAAACACCAATATATTATTATTTACTGTATAATATCTTACATTATCTTCTGTAAGTGCTATTATACTATTTACCGGTATTGTATATTCATTTGCTGTCGTATTTATTTTTATCTCATATAAATTGATGTATATTTCATCTGTTGTTTTTACAAATATATATTCTTTTCCATCTGCTCTATCTAAATTATTTCCATCATATACTTTTCCTTCACTTATGCTTAAGTTTGGATATCCTGTTACTTCTTCAAAATCTTTACTTATCAATGTGCTGCTTTCTGCTAAATTATATATTGCACTATTTCCATTTATATATATTGGATAATTTAAATTTATTTCTGTCTTTTCTTTGTTTCCTACAAAATAATCGTTTATTTTTTTAAATATTGTTCCTTGTTCTTCTATTTTGGTTAATTCTATATTTTTATTAATTGTTGATTCTTCAGAAGATCCCAATAAATTTTCTGTTATCTCTTTTCCACTTATCGCATATCCTTCATATTTAAAATTCATTACCGGACTATATTTTAAAAAGATAAAATATATTAATGCTATTACTATAATTACTACTATTAATCCAATACTTAAAAATATTGGATTTTTTACTATTTTTGAATTGCTTATTCTATTTTTAGCCTTTTTTAATATATTCATTATTCTACACCTCCTACTTTTTCTGTATTATTTACTACTTTAAATTTGGTATAGAATAATTTTTTAAAACGCAAAAAGCAGGCTATTTCTAGCACCTTATTTTTTATTAGCACTATAAATAACCTGTTTGCCACGCTACATAGAGTAGCTGAATTGGCTACTCTCCTTATTTTTCTAAACGTGCATGTGTGTGTGTGTGTGTGTGTGTGTGTACAGCGCCAAGGCTTACACGGTCTACTATTTTTTGCATTCCTTTAACCCCGCTTTACTGTTTTTTTATTCAATTAATTAAACCAACTTTAATTTGCAAAATTTCTCTTACAATTAATTTTATACTAATAAAATTTTTTATTTTTGTAAATACTGGTTTCTATCAAAAAAGTCTGTACCTTTTACGCATAGTCTTTTTTGCATACTTTATTTACATTTTTATAACATTTTATTTTTAATCTAATATTTTCATTTTTTAATTTAAATTTTTTCTACTTATTCCTTATTTCTTTATAGAACAAAAGTGAACTTCGTTCACACTGGCACTAATTAATTTTAGTGCCTTTTCTTTTTCTTCTCTAAATAGTATAATTCCTATATGGAATTTTTAGATTTTTTAGAAGAAGAAAGTAATCACACTTACAAACCTGATGAATGTAAGTCTAAATTTAAAATTAAAGATATTTTTAATGACCACTGGTATTCTTTTCTTGAAGACAATCCTAATATTAACATTAGACCTGTTGTCTATGAAGAAGTTTAAAAGATGATGGGCTGTGGTTCTCTTTCTAATGGCTATGCTGTCTATACTTGTGATCATTGTAATAATTATTTATACGTTCCATTTACCTGCAAATCTCGTTTTTGTTGTTCTTGTGGCACTAAATATACTTTAGACAGAGCTGATACCATTGCTAGAAAATCCATTAATTGTCCTCATAGACATATTACCTTTACTATTCATCATGATTTATGGCCTCTTTTCCAAAAAGATAGGTCTTTACTTAATTTGCTTTTTGATGCTGTTTCTTCTACTATTCTTTCTTGGTTCTTTGAACAAAATCATAAAGAAAACTTTACTCCTGGCTTTATCTCTACTCTTCATACTTTTGGACGTGATCTTAAGTGGAATCCTCATATTCACGTTTTAATCACTGAAGGTGCTGCTGGTAATTTCTCGCCTTGGAAAAATTTGAAGTCTTTCCTTACACTATGCTCCGTAATCGCTTTCAAACTACTCTTCTTTCTCTTCTTGAAAATCATTTTGGTAAACAGAGATTTAAATCTCTTAAAAAGCATATCTACAGAACTTCTAAAAATGGTTTCTATGTTCATGCCCCTAAGATTAAAGCTCGTGATATTAAATCTACTGTTAAATATGTTATTCGCTATTCTGGTAAACCTGCTATGGCTCAATCTCGTATCATTAATTATGATGGCGAGTTTGTTACCTTCTGGTATGAAAGACACGAAGACAACCAAAGAGTTGAAGAAACTATTCATGCTTATGATTTTATTAAAAGACTTATTATTCATATCTATGATAAATATTTTAATGTTATTAGATATTATGGTCTTTATGCTAAAAATCATAAATTCTCTGATAAATTTATTTACATGCTTAAGCCTCATGTCTCTAAATTTAAAAAACAGTTAAAGAACTGGAGATGTCGTATTGAACTATATTTTCATCACGACCCTCTTATTTGTTCTTGTGGTCACACTTTTCACTTTGACTATCTTGTTCAAAAATCGTATAATACCTCTTGAGAGGTGATTATTTTGAAAATTAAACGTCCTACATATACCGAATTTATTTGTACTGAATGCAAATGTCATGAAAAAATTCCTACAAAAGTCGTTTTACAATTGGATATGATGGATCCAGGTGACCCTATTTATCCTCCTACATTTTATTGTGAAAAGTGTGGTGGCTTAATGAAACCTGTTTATTTCGTCGGATATACAGGTATTGAATACACTTACGACGGCAATTAATTATTTACATATATTGGTAATACTTTCTTTTTTATTAAGGCTTATTTGTTATGCCTTTATTTTTTTATATTCTTTTGTTTAAATATTCGATTTTTCCTATATAACAAAAAAGCTGTACTTCTTACGCACAGCCCCTTTGTATTATATTATTTACATTTTTATAACATTTATTATTTTTCTGCTTCTTCTCCGAAAGGTTGTAAATAACTTAAACCTTTAATTAATAATTGCTCTTTTTCTGCAGTTTGTAAAGAATCTACACTCATATTAATTGTGTAAGTATCTGTTACAACTTTTGCATCTTGAGTTTCTGTTGTATCTATAACTTGATATTCATCTTTTTCATAGTTATATATTTCTACACTTTGTTTATATCTTACTATAGCATATGATAATGGTGAAACTTCATAAGTTGTTCCATTAACTGTAATGTTTGTTCTTTCTAAGAAGAAATATAAATCTTGTCCATCATATAAAAATGCTTTTTCTAATTTAGTTTTATTTGTTTTTGTAGCTAAATTAGTTTCTAAGTAAATTTCTCCATTTTCCTCAGTAATATCTGCAAAATGATTTATTCTATACATCATACCATTATTATTAGGATAAACTACTGCCATATCTTCTGGGAAAATAACCTTACCATTTTCATCTGCATAATATACTGGTGTAGAATCTAAAGTAACTTTTCTATCTGTAGCTTTTAACTCTGTAAGACCTTCTTTTCTTGTAAATGTTAATTCACCTTTATATTCTACTCTTTGTCCAGAATACCATTGGTAAAAATCATGGCTTTCTACAGTAGTACTATTTAAACTTCCTATTATAATTATTACAATTACAATTATTACAATTAATGCAGCAATTATTGATGTAGTTATTATTGAGCTCTTTCTTTTCTTTTTCTTTTCTAATAATTCAGCTTGTTCTTCTATTTTTTCTTTTCTTTTTTGACTTTCTGAATCTGTTTTTGGAGCATCAATAATAATTTCTTCACCTTCATCTAAGTCTGTATCTGGCTTAGAATCTTTAGCTTCACTTTTTTCGGCAACTTTTTTACCTTTTAGTTTTGCTATACTTGCTTCTAATTTTGCATTGTTTTCTTTTGTCTTTTTTGATTCTTCTACAGGTTCTACTTTTGCTTCATCAGCCTCTTCTGTAGCATCATTATTAGATACTACTACAGTAGCTTCCTCTTCCTTTACTTCTACTTCAGAAACATCTTCTTCTACCTTCTTCTTTGAAGTTGAAATTTTTTCCTTAGCTGTTGTCTTTTTTGGCTCTTTTTCGTCACTAGCAGCTTTTTCTTTTGCAGTTTTAGTTGTTGCTTTTTTAGTAGTCTTCTTTTCTTCCTTAACTTCAGCTACAACTTCTGCAATATCTTCTTTTTCTGCTTTTACTTTAGCCTTACTTACAATTTTCTTTTCTTTAGTAGTATCTTTTTTAGCAGGTGCTTTTTTTACTACTTTTTCATCAGTAGCTTCTTTAGCTTTCACTGCTTTCTTGGATACTTTCTTTTCCTTTGTTTCCTTTAAGTTTACTTTCTCTTCTTTTGTCTTTTGATTTTCCTTTTCTTCTTTCATCAACCGTTCTCCTTTTGTGGTTTGTTATAATATCTTCAAAATTCTTTAAGAAGAAATATACTGCATATACTATTAAAAATATCATTAAACATATTTTTATTACAAGTACATATGTATCATTACTTTCTTCTATCATATAACTTGTTAGTATATTTATTAAATATAGTGCAACAATTTGTGCACCAGTGCTTACTATTTCTAAAATTGCTCTCTTTAAATTAAGTACTGCAAATATTATAGAGGAAATAGCTATCATTAGTAAATATAATAATATACTTTTGCTATATACGCAAGCGGTAAATATTACTAAAAATGTTCTTATAAAAATTGATATTATCATTATAATTTGCTTATTACTAAGTCCCATAAACATTCCACTTAATATTACACTCTTTTTGTGTATATTAAATTTCTTAGTGACTAAATACATTATAAAACTTAATAATAATATTATTCCTAAAAATATTGGCAATACCCAAGCAACTTTGCTTAATTCGTAAAGTATTGTATCTAACATTTTATTCCTCTTTTATAAATAATTTAAATTCATTATGTTTTAACATATAATAGCCAATTATATTTGTTAACTTAACAAAATTATCAAGCGCAATTATCTCAACATCGCCATCTACTTCTCCAATTACTGGTAGATAATCTTCCATAATACTTAAGTTGTATTTTTTACTCTTAATTTTTATTATAGAAACATTATCATATGATTTTAAACCATTTCGTATGTTTAAAACTTTTACATTCATTTTTGCTACATTTGGTGTAGCTTCTTGTATATTTTCTTTTTCATTATTCATGTAATGTACCTCTAAATAATAATTTACTTTCGTCTACATCATCATATTTTCCATTTAAGATATCTTCTACATCTATTAATGTATCTTCGATATCTACCATAACCCCTTTTATTCCTGTATAGTTCTCAGAAACAAACATTGGTTGTGTAAAGTAATTTCTTAACTTTCTAGAACGATAGAAAATCATTCTATCCTCTTCTGATAATTCATCAATACCTAGAACTGCAATTATTTCTTCTAGTTCTTCATATCTTGATAAATATCTTAATGTTTCTTGAACTAAATCGTAGTGTTTTTGTCCTACTACTTCTGCATCTACTGCTTTACTTGTAGTTTTAAATACATTTATTGCTGGGTAAATACCCTTTTCTGCAACTTTACGGTCAAGAACTACTTGTCCGTCCATATGTGTTGTTATAGCTTGAACTGCTTCATCTGTTATATCATCTGCTGGTATATATATAGCTTGGAATGATGTTATTGATCCATTATCTGTAGAGTTGATTCTTTCTTCTACGTCTGTTATATCTGATACCATTGATGTAGGATATCCATTTTCGATTGGAACCCTCTTCATTTCTGTTGATATTTCAGATTTGGCTTGTATAAAACGATATATGTTATCTATGAATACTAATACATCTTGGTCTTTTTCGTCTCTTAGGTATTCTGCAAGTGTTAACCCACTATATACTGCCTTAGATCTTGAACATGGATTTTCACCCATTTGTCCAAATACCATAGACATTTTATCTAATAAGTCTGATTCTTGCATTTCTTCGATTAATTCTTGTCCCTCACGAGAACGTTCACCAACACCAATAAATACAGCATTAGATTTTAATCTTTTATAAACGTTGTTAATAATTTCTTTTATTAAAACTGTTTTTCCAACTCCGGCTCCACCTAAAAGTCCCATTTTAAATCCTTTTTGAAGTGGTGCGAAAAAGTCTAATGCTTTAATTCCTGTCCATAATGGTGCATTATTTATATTTAATTCTTTAAAAGAAAGTTTTCTGTCGTAAACATTTCTTGTTTTTACAGATTTTAATTCTTTATGATTAATTACATCTCCATATGGGCTAAATACTTTTCCTAATATTGCATCAGAGTATTCTATTTGTAGCCCACCTTTTTCTAAAGTTACAGCACCTCCTTTTTTTAGTCCTATAACTCTTTCAAAAGGTACTGTAGATGCTACATTGTTATCTATTTGAACAACTTCAAATTTTCTGATACCATCTTCATCTTCATATGTTAATATGTCATTAAGTTTAACGCTTTCGTTAAATAATAATACTTTAACATTAAGTTCAGAAATACCAATTATTCTTCCTATTACTTCCTTTTCGTTAGCCATTATATCTACACCTTCCTATTATTTTTAGTCTTTTGAATTTTCTAAGACTTTTAATCTTCGTCTTTATGTTGTTTAATATTTTTTTATTCATCTTTAAAATTTAAATTTGTAAAGTTTTCTAAGACTTTTTTAAAGTTCTTATTGTTAGTTTCTTTTCTTTCTTCTCTTAAATTTTCTTCTTCTATTTCATCTAATTTCTTTAAAGATTCCTTTGTAATAGTTTGTCTCATTATGTTTTCAGAGGCGAAACTATTTTCTGTTGCAATTTTTATTTCGTAAGATAAATATAGTACAATTATATTTCTTAATATACTATTTATATCTCCCTCTATTGCAAAGTCCTCTAAGTGATGCTTCTTCTCTTGTGATTCCTCTTCTTTTATGTTTTCTATTGGTAATATTTTCTTTTTTCTAAGCTCGATTTTACTTATATTATAATAATGATTATAGATGATATTTATTTCACTATATTTTGCATTTAATATTGCATCATACAAAATATCTTCAATCTCTCCTATCTTACTTGGATACTCATCTTTTGTCATTGATAAAATCACATTATTTTTTTCATTTATGATTTTCTTTCCTATAATAATTTTATCGATATCTGCATCAGCTTTTGCTAAATCATTTACATTTGTATTAAAGTTTCCACAAAAACCTAAGTCATTTCCAATATAAACATTTAAAGGTTTATCTTCTTTATTTAACTTTAATATCTTTTTGTCCAATATTAAGTTTCTATTATTTAGTATGTTATCTGCAAAATCTGTAATTTCTTTTTCATACTCAAAATACTTTTCAGCATTTCTTCTTGCAGAGTCTACTCTAAGTAAAGAATGAAAATTCATTACTTTTACTACATTTCTTATTCTCATTTAGCATCCTCACCTAACATTTTGAATCTTTCTTTAATTTCATCTTGTGTTAATGGAGAAAATTTATTTTGTCTTAGAGCTTGCTCTATTAATTTACCTTTTCTCATTTTCTCTCTTAATTCTGGACTCATTTCGTCCATATTTGCAAGTTCGTATACTTCTTTTGTTTCTAAGTAACTTAGAAGTTCACGTCTTATGCCTGAACCTAATTTTTTCATATCTTCTGTTTGTACTGCTCCACCTAATCTTGAAACAGATACACCATAATTTATAGCTGGTATTTGACCTTTTTTAAATTGTTTTTCAGATAGAACAATTTGTCCATCTGTTATAGATATAATGTTTGTAGAAATATAATCTGTTATATCTCCACCTTTTGTTTCTACTATTGGAAGAATTGTTATAGATCCACCACATTTGTGTTGACATCCTTTTTCTAATAATCTTGAATGTAAAAAGAATATATCTGCTGGATAAGCTTCTCTTCCTGGTGCTTTATTTGATATTAAGCTTATTTCTCTATAGCTTTGTGCATGTGCTTTTAAGTCATCTATTACAACTACTACATCTTTCTTTTGCATCATGTATTCTTCTGCTATTGATAATCCTACATATGGTATTAAACTTTGTACTGTAGTTTTATCATCATTTGTAGCAGCTACTATCATTGTATATGATAATGCATTTCTTCTTAATAGCTCGTTGTATATTGACTTAATTTCTTTTTTGGTTTTACCAACTGCTATATAAATACATATAATATCATTTTTATTAGACTTTTCTTTCATGATTTGTCCTTGGTTTACTATAGTATCTAAAGCAATTTGTGTTTTTCCTGTTTTCTTATCACCTATTATTAAATATCTTTGTCCTCTACCAATTGGGTATATTAAGTCTATTCCAGCGATTCCAGTAAGCATTGGTCTGTTAACTGGTGTTCTATCCATTATAGGTACTGTTGGTCTTTCTATATCTATATATTTAAATTTTTCGAATGCTCTTCCTGTTAATAAATCTACCCCGAATAAATCTGTAACTCTACCTAAAGCTTCTTCTGCGAAGATTGCTCTAAATCTTTCCCCTGTTGTATTTACAGTATCTCCAATTTCTATTGGTTTATCTTCTTTAACAACAGAAATTATTACAGAGTTCTCCTTTATTTCATTAACATATCCCATTCCTTTTCCTCTAATTGTTACTTTTTCATAATAAGCAACATTCTCAAGGCCAGATACTTCTATAATATAATCTTTTAGCCTAATTACTTTTCCTGTATCAAATACATTTTTCTCTTCTTTAATTTTCTTTAATTTACTTTCTACAAGATTGCTAATATGCTCGCTCATTTCTTCACCCTTTTTCCTTATATACTATAGTCATATAATTTGTCTTTGTATTCTATTATAATACCTTTAGACATGTTCTTATATAATTGTGTTTTTATTTTAGTACTTAAATAATCATAGTTTTTGTTACTGTCTCCACTAACATATACATATATTGTTGGAGAAATTTTATCCATTCTTTCTTTTATTTTGTCCAACATTTCTAAAACATTAAAATTCTTTATTGTTTTAATGATTGGCTCTATAAATGATTTATTTTCTTTAGTTAAAACACTTTCTACCAAATCCAGTTGTTCTTCTGGTGTTAGTGTTAAAGATTCATATATTGCATTTTGTGTAAATAACTTAGAAAATGCATCTAGTTCTTTATATTCTGTTGTGTCATCATCTGCATGTATTTTTATAAAGTCTTTAAGAATCTTTTCTTCATTAACATCAAATTCTTTGTTTAAACCTTTATAGTTCTTAAAGAACCCTGCTTCCCTAAATTCTGGAGTTGGGATATCATATACGATTTTTTCTTCTTGCTTTTTAATTTCCGGTATCTCTACGATTTCCCCTTTTTCTCCTGATTGTTTAGCTTCGTTTAAACGTTTAATTTGTTCTGATAATATTTCTATCTCTTTTTCTTTTTCAGCTATTATATAGTCAAAGTCTTGTAGTTTATCTAAAAAGTACTTTTTGGTACTATTATTAATTCTTTTTACTAAGTTTTTAAACATAAAGAATGTGAAGATAAACATTATTAAGACTATTACAACCGCTGGTATTATTAGTTCCATAACTTTCACCTACTATACTGTTAAAGGATTGTAAAATAATAATAAAAATATAAATGCGAATAGTAGTAATAAGAATATTGCAACTACTATTAATATTGTCATTACTGAATGTACAATATCACTTTTTGTTTCTGGGTTTCTACCTACAGCTTCTGCTACTTTTGAACCTAAGATTCCAATTCCTATTCCTAAACCTAAGAATGTTAATCCTAGCATCCAACCAATGCTACTCATTGTTGCAACTAAAATTTGTTCCATGTTCTTTCACCCTCCTTTTAATAATTTCTATATTTTGCTTGAATATTTGTATTAACTACACTTCCGTCATGTGATGTTCCTTCTAGTTGTACTGTTATTTCACTTCCATAATTTTCATATGTAAGTACATTTGACCATCCATCTGTTTTTACAGCTTCTGTTAGGTTAACTTCCATATCACTTTCTTTTACTCCATCAACATATAGTGCAATTTTTGCATAATCAAATGCATAGTTTTGATCTAATTTTAAATTAAAATATACTTTTTTACTTCCTGTAGATACTCTTGTCACATCTAAACTTGCATTTATTTTAGTTGTTCTTACAGATAATACATCTTCTATATTATCTACAACTTCATTATCTTCTGTAATTTCTTTATAACCTAAAGTTATTTTGTATTCTGTATTTGGCTCTAAGTCTGTTAATCTGTATGTTGTAGTATTTTTATCTAATGCTATTGTGTTTTCATATCCTACAGCTTCTATAAATGCATATACTGTTTGATATCTGTTTTCTGGGTCAGATACTGCATATTCTATATCTATATAAGAAGATGTAGCAATTGCCCCTCTTAAACTTACACTCTTAGATAATGGTGTTTTATTTGTTTCTGTGTTGTTATTAATTACTGTGTCTCCACCTGCAGAGCTTCCGCTTCCTCCATTTGAAGTTCCCGCATTTGTTCCTGTTTGAACTCCACCTTGATTATTGGTTGTAGTTTCATCAGAATTTTGTGTACCTTCTGATCCATTGTTACTACTTGTAGTTTCTTGATTGTCCGGTATAAGATTTTGCCAGTCTATATCCTTTTCTTCATCCTTTTCTACATATTCATTAGAACTTCCTATAATTTTCTTTAAATCTATTTCGTCATTTCCTACAATTAGTTTTTCATTTGCTATATCAAATGTATATGAATTCGTAGAAAGTACAATTGGATTAATAGTTTTTGCATATATTTGGTTATTTAATAATAAAGTATTCCCTGATTTATCTATGATTATATATAAATATTTTGAAGTACTAATACTTCCAGATTCATTTTTTATAGAATTACTTATCATTAAATATTCTCTATCTGCTATTTTGTAAAATGCATCTTCTGAAGTATTTTTTATTGTTGTATCTTTAGAATATTTTTCTACTTGTCCATCTAATAAGACTTTAAACAAATCACCATATAATGTTACTTGTGAATTGTTTCCATTAAAACTTACTACTTCTGAATTCAATTTATATGTTTCGTTTGTATTATCCAATGTTAAATAATAATTTCCATCCCATTTTTTTGTAATTGTTCCTGCTTCTTCTGTTTGTAATGGCTCATATTCACTATCATATATTGTTACATTACTTTCTATTTTGTATTCCTCTACTTCATGATTTAAGGCTAATCGTAGACAAGTAATTAATAATATGATTATTATGATTATAATAATTGCAAAAATTGCAAATCTTTTTTTATTTCCTGCTGCTAATGCTCTCAAATTATTCACCCCTATTTTTTAGTATGAAGGGGGGATATATCCCCCATTTTTTTAATGTGCTATATAAATATGTTCTACACTTGCTGTGTCTACAATTTCGCCATTTGCATCTAAGAATTGTATTTCAATATAATATCTACCTTCTGTTGGTAAGTTTTTATTTAATGTAAAAGAATAATATGTTTCATTATCTGTTACAGATGTTGTTTGTTTTGGTGTAAATGCTTCTGTGTCACTTTGATTATATCCGCTAGTATTATATATAGAATATTTAATTTGTTTAATCTCTGTAATCTTATAACTGTTATAGAATAACAAGTCTATCTTATTTGTTTCGGTAGTATTATTTACAGATGTAATATTACCTGCAGAAATACCACTTTCATTTATTGGCTCTACTGTTCTTGTATTTTTGTTGTCATGTGTATATGGCTCCTGACCGTCATTTGTGTAGTCTAAGTCAAAGTTTACTTCTAGTGTATAGCTTTGGTCTTTAGCCACATTTTCTAAAATAAATTCATTATTTACATCATCTGTAGAATATTCTCCTTTATATTGTTCTGGAGTAATATCTTCATAAGTTTGATTATAGATTTTTATTGTATACTTATCATTTACAGCTATTCTATCATCATCATACATTGTTACTGTAAATCTTATTTTTGTTCCAGTTTGAACTGTCCCATCTTCTAATACTGTATCTTGACGATAACCTTGTATAGCTACTAATGGTGCAGATAAAGGATCTAGATAGAACTCTTGTTCTTTAGTTCCTAAATCTATTTCTTTTTCACCATCATCTTCTGTTATAATTGCAATTGGTGTTATAACAATTTTATATTTTGTTCCAAAAGTGAATATACTTCCTGGGTTTGCTCCTACACGTTCTTCCATTTTTGCTTTTGGTAAGTCATCTTCAAAATTTGCTACCTCGTCTGTATAATCTTGTGTTTCATCATTCCATCTGTAGATTACATGTCTTAATTTTTGGTATCCTAATACTTTATCTAGTGTATATGTTATTTTTACGTTCTTTTCACTATATGATATTGGTTCATATACTACATTTATATTGTCTACATTTACATTTGCTAATGTAGAGAAGTAATAGTATCTACCAACTGTATCTGCATCTACGTCGTATAAATATTTTTCTGTATATTCTTGTGATGCTTCATTTTTATTTCTTATATATGTTTTAAATCTTACATAATAGTATGTTTTAGGCTCTAAGTTTCCTATTTCGATTGTTCCAGTAAAATTACTTACTGGTATCTCATCTTCTCTTATTTTTTCGCTGTTACTTAAATTTTCATCTGTTTTCCAAATCTCTGCTATTATTTTGTTATCTTTTATTTCTATTGAGTCTTTATTTATTAATGTAGCTTTAATTTGTACTCTATCTAATTCTTCGTTTATATCTAGTTCACTTGTACTACCATCTTTTAACATACTTATTCCAGGGATAATTAAATTAAATTTAATTATATTGCTTCCTTCTGGAGTTAATTCTTGTACTCCAATTTCTTTTTGTAAAATTACATCATTTTGATATTTAAATCCATTTTCTGAGTAATTTAAAGCTAATGTTGTAATACTACTGTCTATTGGATTTATTAAGTTAAATGTTTCTGTGCTTGAACTTTCGTCATTTGCATTTGTTGATTCAAACATATTTGCATTTACTGATGTAGTTGGGACTAAATTTCCTTCCTTATTAATAGCATAGTAGTATATTTCTTCTCCAGATTTATATGCTTTTTGATATGCCACATATTGACTACCTATATCATAGCCCGTATTTCCTGTATCATAATATGCTTCTACTGTTACTTGTGTTTCTAAATCTAATAAATCTGAAATATCATTAAATCTTACTGTTAACATATTGTTGTTTACTATTTGTAAATCTTTTACTACTCTAACTGTTTTTGTGTCTGTATCTTCAAACGTAACTTTTAATGCTGTTATTCTAGAAATTTTTTCTTCATTACCAGCTACAGTTACACTTACACTATTTTCTTCCAACTCAACTCTATAGGTTAAATCAGATATATCTATTATTCCTTCGAAATATTGATAAGCTAGTGTTTTTTCTATTGCAGTATTTGATTTTATTACCCTTTCTGATGTTTTTATGTCTAAATTTCCAGCTATTAAGTTTTCAAAAGTTACTTCTTCGAAATTATCTCCAGTATTTGCATTTATTGCTTTAACATCTTTTTTGTTACTTGTATTTATATATGCAATAAATTCGTCTTTTTCTAATGCATTGTCTACATCTATACATTTATACTTATATGTTATTGTATTTTCTGTCATCGTTGATGGATACATTATTATTCTTGCCTCTTGTTTCTGTGGAGTCACTGTTTGTGATCTTAATGTAATATTATCTGCTGGTAATGGCCATTCTGTTTCCCCTGTTCCATCATGGTTTAAGTCTAGATATACTTTATATGTAAAGTAATAACTATTTCCTCTTCTTGCCTCGTCTGTATCTTGTGTTCCATATTTTGTACCATCTCCAACATCAAATGTTGCTGATGGGATAACTCCGTCTTCGCCAACTTCTAGTTCTTGTGTTCCAATTTCTTCTCCTGTTGTACTATCTATCATTGTATATACAACTTTTGTCGCATAATTTTGACTATTATCATATTTAGCTTGTGCTTTATATCCAACAACAGTTTGGGCATCTAATTCTGCTCTTGGACTTTCTATATCACGATTTCTTATTGGTGTAACATCTATTGCTTGTTCTGTTTGTGTTGGATAATCTGGAATATATCCGTTTGCTGTTATTACATAATAGTTATATCCTAAACCTTCTGTTAAAGGTATTTTATTTCCTCCATCATATGTATAGTCAAAAGCATTTAATACTTCAATTGTATATTTTTGATCCCTAAAGTCTTTATTTTCTGCTCCGAAGAATTTTGGTGTTATTGTTTTTGATGTATCATAATATTCTTCTTTTATCTTACTCTTGTATGGATCTTGTGAGTATTCATCTTTTATATTTACTGTTCTTATTGGTGTTCCTGGCATAGTTACAGTTCCATCTGCATTTTTGATTGGTTGACCTGCATAAATTCTAAACTCTAGATTTGCTAATGTATTAGCTTCCAAGTCTTTTAATGTTTCATCATCTGGATTTACTGTATCTATACTTCCACTTGTGTCATCATTTACTCTTCTTAATTTAAAGCTAAGGTTAAATGTATTTCTTGTATCTTCATTGTTTTGTATAAATGAACCCATTAATGTGTCTGGTGTTAATGTTTTTATAATTGCTCCACCAATGTAACATTCATCTATAGGGTCATTTTCATCTTTTAAATCTACTGTTGTATAAACTCTAAATTTATATGTTTCATTACTTCTTAAATCATTTATATCAATTGGTATAGTTAAACCACCTTGATATGTAAATTGTCTTGTATATCCTGTAGAATCTGTATACGTTACTAATAAGTCATTATTTTCAGCTGTACTTATTGTATTATTTGGATCTTCTATAATTAGTTTTCCTTGTATTCTTTCATATGTAACTGTTACTTTTTCAAATCTAACTGTTGGAAAAGCTACACCATCCATTTTCATTATGTCACTATATTCACTTTCATACTCAACAATTTTTTCATTATCATTAAATAATGCTATTACTTTAAATGTATATGGTACACCTCTTGATAAAACTTTTTCATCAACATTTACTACTACTTCTTCTTTGTTTGTTACTTCTTTTGTATATACAGGTGATTCGTCTAAACCTGTTCTTGTATCATATACTTCATATCTATATCCTTGTATTCCATTATCTGGATCTACTACATTTGTTATGCTTAATGTAAATGTAGAATTTCTTTTATCCATTTCATATGATGGTTCACTTATTTCTGGTTTATCTTTTAATGTTTTAAATTTCATTTCTTGTTCAAAACCATTTGAAATTATTTGTCCATCATATAATACATTTGTTAATCTAATTGTATACTCTGTATTTGATTCTAATCCTATAAATTCTGCTGTTGTTCCAGCTACTGTTCCATTTCCAACTTCATAAGTTTGATCTACTGTTCCTGAACTTGATACTAATGATAGTTGTGCACTCTTTACTTTTGAATCTGGATCTACAGAAACTTTAAATTTTAAAGAGCTATTTGTAAATACATCTTTTTCGAATGTTATTCCAACACTTTTTGTTCTAAATATTTTGTATACAAAGTTTTTAGTATATGTTATTCCATCTACATCATATGCAGATTCTACTACTAATGTATAATCTGTATTTGGTGTTAATGTTGAAACTGAAACATCTATATTATATGTTCCAATTGCTTCTTCTCTTGCATATACTGTTTTACCAGTAGAGTTCTCTAATATTTTTATGTATGGATTTCTAACAAGTCTTGCTTCATCATCTTGAATTGTTATTTGAGCATTTACACTAATAGAGTCTACATCAAAACTTTCTACATTAAATACAGGTGCCACTAATTCTGGTAGGTCTTGTACTATAGATTCTGTTCCTCCACCTGTTTGTGAATTAGAAGAACTTGAATCTCCTTCACCTGCTGTTCCAGCTTCTCCGGCTGCTCCGGCTTCACCTTCACCAGTTTGTACACTATCACCTTGTCCAGCTGTTCCTCCGTTGTTTGCATTTGCTGCTTCTTCTGCTTGCTGTGCTTCTCTTTCATCTAATTGATTTTGTAAAATACCTTCTATTTCATTTCTGTCATTATTTTCTTCTTTAACTTCTTCTTGTATTTCTACATTATCATCAGAATCAATTACCATATTAGCAAGGTTCATTCTTGTTTGTCCATTTTTGCTAACAGCTTTGCTTTCTAAATTTATCTCTATATTGTCTGGTAAAGAAATATTTACATTACTAGAAATTGTTTGATATATAATTTCTTGATTATATATTTTTATAACTTGATTATCTAAATATTCTAATTCTAAATAACCATTTATTTCTTTTGTTGTTCCATCATTAAATGAAACAGTCATTCCATTTCCAGCTATTAAATATTTAGTATCAGAAATCTTCCATATTAAATTAGTAAATTGTAGTCTTCCATTTAGATGATTTATCCAATAGTTATCACCTTGTTTGTTTACTACTTGGTTTGCAGCGATACTATAATATGTAATTGGATCTTGTTCTATATTAGCAAGGTTTATTAATACACCTTTCTTTAAACTACTTATAGATCCATTATTATAGTGTATGAAGTTATCTTTTCCTGTTGTAACTTCATCTCCGCTGGTATCTTTAAAAATAACCTTTTGATTATTTTTAATTTTGTATTCCTCATCTGCATTGAAATAATACTTATCTACTTTTTGGCTCTGACTACTTGCACTTTGCAATATGTATCCAGGGTCTTCAAAAACTTTGGTATTTTCTTTTTGTACATTGTAAACATTATAAATCAATAATCCTGCTAGAATTATTCCAATGCCTACTATAAAAAATATGTATTTTTTCATAGCTCTTTTCCCTCTCCTATTTGTTTCATTTATATCAAAAAAATGTTATCATAGAAAAAATTTCATTTCAATATATAGATTTTTCCATTTTTTTTGATTTCGTTTTGTTTACTTCTACCTCTTTACGGAAGCTTATTTTGAAGTTTTTCGCTTATTTATTTTTTGGAATATTAAATTATTATGACATTTTAAAAAATATGTTTTTTATTGTTGTCGTTCTTTCATTGTATCTCTTAAAAACCTTAGGGATTTGGGAACATTCCTTTTTTTCCCGAAGAGGGATTTGGGGACGTTCCTAAAATCCCTATTTTCTATTTTTGGTATAATTAGTTTTTCCATTAAAAAACAGCACCTTTTGATTTTTACAATCTTAAGATGCTGTTTTTTTAGTTATTTCTTATTTTTTTGTCTTTTAGTAAGTACTACTGCATATCTTAATGTTAC